>Ga0307470_10000011_pt1 | contig 141593 bp, 122 predicted proteins | sample atmos_gasesAM3C__FD_204565 | JGI IMG/M metagenome (GOLD analysis project Ga0307470, IMG submission 204565) | Hardwood forest soil microbial communities from Morgan-Monroe State Forest, Indiana, United States - atmos_gasesAM3C_05 | ecosystem: Environmental > Terrestrial > Soil > Temperate... | reverse complement strand
AACCCGAGCCGTGCTCGGAAATCGACGACCGGCAACACCTTGCCGCGCATGTTCGTCACGCCGCGGATCACGCGCGGCGCATGCGGCACGCGCGTGATGCCGGCCACGCGCAGGATCTCCAGGACGTGCGAAACAGGAAGCGCGTACGTCTCCCCCGCCAGCGCGAAGGTCACCCACGTCTCGATACGCGTGACTTTCGGTGCGGCTACGGTTTCGCGCCCGGCGAGGGAGTCGGCGAAGGTGTATACGGCGTCAATCCCATCCAGTGAAACGGAGTGAATGATGTCCTCTGCCAGGCCGGCGGGCGGCAGTTCGACGTTCGTCATCGGCCGGCCCCTCTGCTTGCCGTGATGGTTTGGGTGCGAAGCTGCGGCGTGAGAGCGACGAGCGACTTCGGATCGGCGATGAGCAGCACACGGCCGTCGCCGAGGATCGTGGCGCCCGAGATGCCGGGAGGGGGCTTGCCGATGTCGCGGAGGGCTTTGACCACGATCTCGCGCATGCCGATCAGCTCATCGACGAGCAGGCCGCGCGTCTTGCCATCGGACTCGATGATCACGACGAAGCGCCGCGCGTCGAGCGATCCGTCAGAGCCCATCACCAGGCCGAGGTCGAGCAGCGGCACGATGCGCCCGCGCCAGTTCAATACCGGGGCGTCGTTGATGATGTGCATGTCGCTGTTGACGATGCGAAGACTCTCGATGATGGCGCTGAGCGGAACGGCGTATTCATCGCTGTCGGCGCGGACGAGCATGGCGCGTGTGATGGAGAGCGTCAGCGGCAGACGCATGCGGAATCGCGTGCCGCGGCCGGGGACGGATTCGACGTCGATGTCGCCGCCGGCGCGGTGCACCGCTTCCAGCGCGGCGGACAGCCCCATGCCGCGGCCGGCGCTGATGTCGGAGTCGCCGCGCGTGGAGAATCCGGCGTGGAAGAGCGCGCGCAACGGATCGGCGCCCGGCTCGAGCGCCACGCCCCGCCGCTGCGCGGCGCAAACGACGGCCTCCGGGTCGATGCCGGCGCCGTCGTCGACGACTTCGATCCAAACATCTTCCGATTGCGTCGTGGCCGAGATCTGCACCTTCCCTTCGCGGCGCTTGCCGGCGGCCGCGCGCGCCGAAGGCCGCTCGATGCCATGCGTCATGGCGTTGCGCACGAGATGGCCGAGCGACTCGCTGGCCGATTCGAGCAGGGCCTTGTCCATCGGCGTGTCGCCGCCGGTGGCGACGAGCCGCGCTTCTTTTCCGGCCGCCCTCGCCTCGTCGTGGACGATGCGCCGCAGCTGGCCGAAGAGCATCCGCAACGGCACCATCCGCATGGAGATGATTTGGTCCTGCAGAAGCGATAGCGTCTTGGCGAGCGCGTCATGCGCGTCGTTCACATCCGCCCACGACTGCTGGCCGCTGCCGCGCGAACCGCGGGCGATGGCGTCGTCGAGCCGGTTGCGGAAGACGACCATTTCGGCGAGCAGGTCGACCAGTTCGTCGAGCGCGCTGAACGGTACGCGCACCGCGCGCAGCGCATGGGTCGCCTGCTCGGGCGCCGCAGCCGGCGAATCCTCTGACGACGCGCCGGCGGCATACAGCAGCGTGCGGTAGTCGTCGAGGTCGTGCAGGAGCTGTTGCAGCTCGGGACCTTCGACGTCGATCTGCGTGATGCGATCTTCGAGTGCGTGCGCGGCCATCTGAAGATCACGCAGGCCGACCATGCCGGCGTTGCCCTTGAGCGTGTGCAGCTCCCGTCGCACGTCTTCGAGCTGTTGATCGTGCTCGGAGGCATCGCGGCCGGCCGCGGAAAGCAACAACTCCTCGATCCGGTCGCAGCGCTCCTGCGCCTCGATCACGAAGTCGCCGATGAAGGCGTCGAATGCCTCGGCCACGTCACGCCCTCTGCGCCGCGACGGCGCTCGGCGACCACGAGCTGCCGGTGTCTCTGACCCCGAAGATGCGGTCGATCAGCGCGTGAAGATCCTGCGGGCGGAAGGGCTTGGTAACGTAGCCGCGCGCTCCGCTCCGCAGCGCCCGCAAGGTGTCATCTTTCTTCCCTTCCGTGCTGACGACGATGACCGGGATGTTGCGAAACACCTTCTGGCTGTTGCAGAACTGGAGAAACTCCAGCCCGCTCATGACCGGCATGTTGATGTCGAGCAGGATCAGGTCGACGTCGGGATGCTGGGCGAGGAGATCGAGTGCTTTCTTCCCGTTGTAGGCGTGCAGCAGGACGCCCTGCCTCGCGCGATGCTGCCGGAACACGACCTCGTACATCTGGTGCAGCAGTTCGGAATCTTCGACAATCAGAATCTTCTGCGGTTTCATCAAAAGACCTCACTCTGGGTTCGAGTGCAGAACTAAGCAGAGCGGTTTCTCATCCCACGCAGAGAAACGTGTGACAGTTCTGTAAGTCCGCACGTACCCGACTTGTGATGTCGTCCGCAGGGCGTCCTCGCCCCGCCGCGCTCCGATACCAAAGTATGATTGGCGCTCCGGCCAACGAGGCGCATCGTCAGTGAGGCGCAATGCAATCGATCGCCATCGACGACTTGAAACTCGCGGAGGCGCTGCTCGCCGGCGAGAGGCGTCTGCTCGAGATGGTCGCGACCGGCGAACCGTTGCCCGTCGTTCTGCGCACGCTCTGCGCGATCGCCGAGGCGACCGGTACCGGCGTTCATTGCTCGATCCTGTTGGTCGATGCTGACTCGACGTTTCGCTTCGGCGCCGCACCGAGTTTCCCTCCCGGGTTCGACGAGGCCGTGGAAGGCGTTCCGGCAGTTTCGGACGCCGGGCCGTGCGGAACGGCCGTATCGACAAAGCGGCAAGTCGTTGTTCACGATCTAACGCTCGACGTGCGGTGGCAGCATGCCCCGTGGCAGAGAGCGGTCGTCAAGTACGGCATTCGGAGCGCCTGGTCGACACCGATTCTGGCCAGGTCCGGTGACGTGCTCGGTTCATTCGCCATGTTTCACGAGGAGCCTGGAATTCCGACCGCGATCGATCAGGCAATCATCGTGCAGTTCACGCACATCGCCAGCATCGCCATCGAGCGTGCCGAGCGGGAGGCGGCGCTGAAGCGCAGCGAAGCCTTCCTCGCCGAGGCGCAGCGGCTCAGCTCCACCGGCAGCTTCCTCTGGCGAGTGGCGACCGGAGAGATGACGTGGTCGGATGAGACGTATCGCATCTTCGACTTCGAGCCGGGAACACGGGTGACGCTCGAGCTGATCAGCAGCCGCTACCATCCGGACGATCTGCCGCTGTTCTACGAGTGGGCCGGCCGCGCTTCACGCGAAGCGCAGGACCTCGAGGCAGAGCCGCGATTGAGGATGGGCGACGGATCGATCAAGTACGTCCACACGCTCGCTCACGCCACTCGAAATGAGCGGGGAGAGCTCGAGTACATTGGCGCGGTCCAGGACGTAACCGAACGGCGCCGGTCCGAGGATGCGCTTAATAAGGTGCGGTCGGAGCTTGCGCATGTGGCTCGTGTCACGACGCTCGGTGCCCTCACCGCGTCGATCGCACACGAAGTGAATCAGCCGCTTTCCGGCATCGTCACGAACGCGAGCACGTCGCTCCGAATGCTTGCCGACGATCCGCCGAACGTCGAGGGGGCGCGCGAGACGGCGCGCCGTACGATCCGCGACGCGAATCGCGCTTCGGAGGTCATCGCCCGCCTGCGTGCGCTGTTCGGGAAGAAGGCGCCGGCGATGGAGGGCGTCGATCTGAACGAAGCGATCCGTGAGGTCGTGGCTCTTGCTGCGAACGAGTTTCAGCGGGATCACGTTGCCATTCGATCCGAGCTCGCCACCGATCTCCCATCGACGCAAGGCGACCGGGTGCAACTGCAACAGGTGGTCCTGAACCTGTTGCGCAACGCGCGCGATGCCATGCTCGGCGCGAACGACGGGCTGCAGTCTGTCGTGATCAAAACAGCCTGCGATGACGGCGGTTTGCGCTTGACCGTCACCGATTCGGGTGTGGGCGTCGAGTCTCCCGATCGCCTCTTTGACGCGTTCTACACGACGAAGAGCGATGGGATGGGAATCGGACTGTGGGTCAGCCGATCGATCATTGAAAGTCACCGCGGCCGCATCTGGGCGGAGCGCAATGAGGGTCCGGGGACGACGTTCGGGCTTTGGTTGCCGAGGGTGGAATGCTCATCTCAGTCGTAGACGATGACGAGTCGGTGCGCGAGTCGTTGCCTGACCTGTTGCGCGAGCTCGGGTTCGAGGCCGAGGCATTCGCCTCGGCCGAAGAGTTTCTCGAATCGCGCGCCTTGAACGTCACCGAGTGTCTCGTGCTCGACGTGGCCATGCCAGGGATGAGCGGAATCGCGCTGCAACGAGAGCTTCGCAACCGCGGGAGCGAGATTCCGATCGTCTTCATCACTGCTTACAGCGACGAGGCAACGCAGCTGTCGTTGAGTCTGACGAAGCCGTTCAGCGATCAGGCGCTGTTGGACGCGGTGAATCTTGCGTTGGAGCAGCGATGACGATTCCGACCGTCTTTGTGCTCGACGATGATGTCTCGGTCCGCGAGTCGCTCGAGCTGCTGATCCGCACCGCCGGCTGGCGTGCCGAGACGTTCGCATCCGCGCGGGAGCTCTTCGCGCATTCGCGCCTCGACGTGCCGCATTGCCTGATCCTCGACATGGCGCTTCCCGATCTCAATGGCCTCGACGTCCAGAAGCGTCTCGCCGATCGCATAGAAATGCCGATCATCTTCATCACCGGCTATGGCGACGTACCGACGACCGTGGAGGCGATGAAAGCGGGAGCGGTTGAATTCCTGACGAAGCCTTTCAGCGATACGGTGCTGCTCGATGCCATCGACAAGGCAATCGATCGAAGCCGCCAAATCCAGTCGCTCCGGCATTGCTATGCGTCGTTGACTCCGCGCGAGCGCGAAGTGATGACTCTCGTCATCTCCGGTCTGCTGAACAAGCAGGTCGGAGCGGAGCTCGGGACGAGCGAGATCACCGTGAAGGCGCACCGCGGAAAAGTGATGCGAAAGATGCGCGCCGGTTCTCTTCCCGATCTCGTTCGAATGGCAGAGCGCCTGGGGATTGCCTGCCGCCGCCAGCCTGACACCAAGGTATCGATCGATACCAACGTCTGATCCCTCTTTCGGTCGGCGCTTTCTAAACTTGGATTGTGACTGAACGAGACATGAGCACCAGTCCGCTTTCGATTGACGTCTACGTCGCGCCGATGCGGCCGTACACCTATCACGATCGGCTCGGAGAGGGTGAGATCGCGACCTGGGCGCCGTCAAGCAGCACGCTGATCTCCGGGCCGTCCGAAGGGGTCATCATCGACGCCCTACTGACGTTCGAGAACGCGGACCAGATCGCCGGCTGGGCAAAGAGCTTCGGCAAGAAGGTCACGGGTGTCTACATCACCCACGGCCACTCAGACCACTGGCTCGGCCTCGCGCGGCTTCTCCAGTACTTCCCCGAGGCTCGCGGCTACGCGGCTCCGGAGGTTGTGCGTCGCGCTGCCTGGGAGGCGGAGTTCAACAAGACGAGCAAGTATTGGACGTCGCGCTTCCCGGGCGAGCTCCCCGAGGCGCCAGTGGCGCCGGAGGTGCTGAACAGTGACGAGATCCTGGTGGACGGTCAGGTCGTCAACCTGATCCACATTGGTCAGGGCGACGTTGACGGTTCGACAATCTTCCACGCGCCGTCTGCCGACGCAGTTGTTTGCGGTGATGTGGTCTACAACAACGTGCACATGATGATGTACGAGGCCGACGAGGCGAAGCGCGAGGCGTGGATCGCCAGCATCGACGCGGTCGCCGCACTGAACCCAAAGATCGTCGTCGCCGGGCACAAGAGCGTGGGGGCGGACGATCCGCCGGAGATCCTCGCCGCCAGCCAGCGGTACCTGCGTGACTTCACCGCCCTCGCGAAGAAAGGCGGCACGGCGGAGGACTTGGTCCGCGGAATGCTCGAGTTGCATGGCGAGCGCGACCAGCCGCACACGTTATGGATCTCGGCCCGCGCCGAAGTCGCGCGACGATTTGCGACCTGAGACGAAGGTAACGACCGATACCAACGTCTGATTGCCCGTTTCGATCGGCGCTCCTAGTCTTGGATCATGAATGAATCAGTAGCTCGCCTGCGCATCGTCGAGGAAACATCTGAATATTGGCGGGTTTTGTTCGAAGATCCACCCCTCAACATCGCCGGCGTCGCCTTCTTCAAGGGCCTGCAGGATCTGCTCGCGCGAATGGGCGCCAGCCCGAGCCTTCGGGTCGTCGTATTCGAGAGCGCGGTTCCCGGCTTCTACCTCTCCCACTTCGATTTGACTGACCCCGAGGGCAGCCTCGGCCTGATCACGACTGCCGGGCCCTCCGGCCTCCCGCTCCTGATGGATGCGTTCGTTCGTCTCACGACGTCTCCGGTCGTCAGCATCGCCAAGATCCGCGGCCGGGTCCGCGGCGTGGGCAGCGAGTTCGTGCTCGCTTGCGACATGCGTTTTGCTTCGCGGGAGAATGCTGTCCTGGCTCAAGTCGAAGTCGGGGCAGGAGTGCATCCCGGCGGCGGCGGTGCCGAACGCCTCCCGCCGCTCGTTGGTCGCGGCCGGGCGTTGGAAATCGTTCTTGGGGCGAACGACTTCGACGGCGAGACGGCGGAGCGATACGGATACGTCAATCGGGCACTTCCGGACGATGAGCTGGACGCCTTCGTCGACGTGCTCGCGCGGCGAATCGCTTCCTTCGATCGGCGCCCCATCGCGGCAGCGAAGAATCTCATCAACCAAGTCTCGCTGCCATCGGCCGACTGTCTCCTCGACGCGCTCAACTCCTTTACGACTGCGCTGACGTGGCCCGAGGCGCAGCAGCGATTCCAGGCGCTGCTTAACCGCGGACTCGGCCATCCTGGCGAAATGGAGGACCGCTTCGGCGAGCTCCTCGGGACACTTCTCGACAAGTAGAATGTCATCCGTGGCCGAGAAGAAGCGCTGCGCATGGGCGGGCACCGATCCGCTCTACGTCGCCTACCACGACGAGGAATGGGGCGTGCCATTGCACGATGATCGCGTCCTCTTCGAATTCCTCGTCCTCGAGGGAGCGCAGGCGGGACTGAGCTGGAGCACGATTCTCCGGAAGCGGGACGCCTACCGGCGCGCCTTCGACCGGTTCGATCCACAGAAGGTCGCGCGCTATAACAAACGGAAGGTTGCGGCGCTGCTGGCTGACGCGGGGATCGTGCGCAACAGAGCGAAAATCGCATCAGCAATCAAGAACGCCAAGGCGTTTCTCGAAGTCCAAGAAGAATTCGGCACCTTCGACGCCTACCAGTGGCGATTCGTCGACGGTCGCCCGCTCCAGAACCGTCGGCGGGCCATGGAGGAGATTCCCGCTTCCACGGTCCAGTCCGACGCCATGAGCAAGGATCTCAAGAGCCGCGGATTCAGCTTCGTGGGTTCGACGATCATCTATGCGCACATGCAGGCCGTCGGGATGGTGAACGACCATCTCGTCGACTGCTTCCGCTATCGCGAGGTCGCCAAGCTCAGGCGAGCCTGACCCAAACTGGCCGATACCTTCGTCTAATCGCTCCTTCGATCCGGCCGGCCTATCTTGGATTGCACGGAGGAACCATGAAGCACTTCCTGTCGATCCTCATTCTCGCCCTGGGACCGTTCGTGTACGCAGCGCCAACCAAGCCGACGATTGTTCTCGTGCACGGCGCATTTGCCGATGCCAGCAGTTGGTCGAAGCTCATCCCGATCCTCGAACACGACGGCTATTCCGTCACCGCCGTGCAGATCCCGCTCACGTCACTGCCGGACGACATCGCGACGCTAAAGCGTGCGCTCGAAGGCCAAAAAGGCCCCGTCGTTCTCGTCGGACATTCGTATGGCGGCGCAGTAATTACGGGCGCGGCGGCCAGCAACCCAAAGGTGAAGGCACTCGTTTACGTGGCCGCGTTTGCTCCCGACGCGAACGAGCCACTCGCCGCGGCCGGCCAGAAGTTCCCGGCGCCGCCGCTCAACGCCGTACTCGTTCCCGACTCGGGCGGCTTTCTCTACATCGATCGCGCAAAGTTCCACGCGAACTTCTGCCAGGACCTTCCGGCGCTCGAAGCGCGTGTGATGGCTGCGACACAGAAGCCGCTGCACAACTCCGCATTCGGCGCGGCGGTGCCGGAAGCTGCTTGGAAGACCATTCCGTCGTGGTACATCGTCTCGTCGAAGGACCGCGCGATCAATCCCGATCTCGAGCGCTTTTACGCGAAGCGCGCTGGCGCAAAGACGACGGAGATCGCGTCGAGCCACGTCGCTTTTCTTTCCCATCCCAAAGAGGTCGTGAAGGTCATCGAGGCCGCCGCAAAGTGACCGAGGAGACACGGCGATGCCGATGATCGATGTGTACGCGCCGAACGATCTTCTTCCGAGCGGATCCGACCGTCGGATCGGAGAGGAGCTGACGTTGGCGGTTCTCAGAGCGGAGGGCGTGAGCTCGCCGACGCCCTTCCATCTCGCCAATACCGCAGCGTATATCCACCGAATGGATGCCATCGCTGTCCAAACGGCCGCCAGCGCCAACGCTCGGACGATCCGCGTGCAGATCATCACTCCGCCGGGAGCGTTGACGCGAAGCGGTCAAAAGCAGCTCGTGAAAGACGCTAGCTCGATTCTGGCTGAGATCTGCGGCGATCCATCGCAAGTGCAGCGCACGTGGGTACTCCTGACTGAGGCTGCGGAAGGTGGTTGGGGAATCGCCGGTGTCGCCTACGGACGCGAAGAATTTGCGGCATTGGCGGCCGCGGCCCGCAAAGCCTGAGTAGCTGCTGGACATCGCCGATCGCCATGCCTGAAATCCAAGGAGGTTCAGAGATGAGCTCACCCGTTGTTTTGATTACAGGCGCCCTGACAGGAATCGGCCGCGCTACTGCCATCGCCTTCGCTCGAGAAGGCGCTCGCGTCGTTATATCCGGCCGCAATGACCAGGAAGGCAAGAAGCTCGAGAACGAGCTACGCGAGCTCGGCGCAGAAGTGCATTTCGTAAAGACGGACGTTCGATACGACGCTGACATCCGGGCACTCGTCGACGCCACTGTCGCGCGTTTTGGTCGCCTCGATATCGCTGTCAACTGCGCTGGAACCCAGGGCTCGCCCGGGCCGGTGACTGAACAGACTGCAGAAACCTACGCCGCGACCTTCGACACGAACGTGCTGGGTACGTTGCTCAGCATGAAACACGAACTTCGGGTGATGCTGCCCCAGGGAAGCGGGAGCATTGTCAATATCTCCTCGACCTTTGGCAGCGCCGGTGCTGCAGGGGCAGCCCTTTATGCGGCAAGCAAACATGCTGTGGAAGGACTGACCAAGTCCGCCGCGCTGGAAGTGGCAGGGACCGGAGTCAGAGTCAACGTCGTCGCTCCGGGCGCAACCGATACCGACCTGCTCACCCGCTTTACAGGTACCGATGATCGCAAGGCCGCACTCGTCGCGAGAGTGCCATTCAAGCGTCTTGCGAAACCGGAGGAGATCGCGCAGGTGATCCTCTTCGTTGCTTCGGCAAATGCCTCATACGTGACCGGTACGTCCATCCGAGTGGATGGAGGAAAGAGCGCTGGCTGAGTCGGCATGCGGCCGATGTCCTGAAACGACGTGTTTTCGACATTGCGGTCACTGCCGTCGATCACTACATTGCCTCGAGAGGAGACGCCGCATGATTCGAAGGTCCCTGTCCTATCGAGTGCTGGTACTGGATCCGATCCCGTTCGCCGATACCGAGAAAACGCCCGAGGGTGAAGGCCGCATGTTCCAGCCCATCGCGGTCACCTTGATCACTGGGGAGACCGACGCCGTCCTGGTCGATCCGCCCATGACCACCGAACAAACCGAAGCCGTCGCCAAATGGGTCGAGGCCAGCGGCAAGCACTTGAAGGCGATTGTGAGCACCCACGGTCATGGGGATCACTGGTTCGGGACGGCCATGCTGCTGAAGCGTTTTCCCGGCGCCAAAGCCTACGCCACCGCGGGAACAATCGAAGTCATGCGCTTTCACGCAGGCTCGGAGGTTCGGGAGGCGGTCTGGGACAAGAGCTTCCCGCGGCAAATCCCGGATTCACCGGTCGTATCCTCACAGGCCCCTGATAACGTCTTCGAGCTCGAGGGTAACGAAGTGCGTTTCGTCGAGGTCGGGCACAGCGATACGGACAAGTCGAGCGTCATTCACGTCCCTTCGATCGGGTTGGTCGTCGGGGGCGACGTCGTCTACAACGGCTATCACCAATATCTGGCTGAGTCAGGCAATGGCGGCCTCAGAGCATGGATAACTGCGCTGGATGTCGTCGCCAGCCTGAAACCGACTCATGTCGTGGCGAGCCATAAGAACAAGGACCTCGAGGACGATCCGAAGGTGATCCGGGAAACACGACAGTATCTGGAGGACGTGGAACGCGTAGCCGCCGGCAGTCACAGTGCCCGCGAGTTCTATGACGCCATGGTCGGGATATATCCCGACCGCAAGAACCGGAGCGCACTCTGGTTCTGGGGTGCCAGGGTGCTGTTCAAGAACTAAATCCAGATCAGAAATCGGCGGCAGAGGCGCTCATGAGAAGCTTGCAGCATGCAACGCGTTGGCTTTGTCGTTGGTCCCGGGTTTCCGGTCATGAGCCTCGCGGCGCTTGCCGCTTTTGAATTTGCGAACGCGAGCGTCGAACGGCCCTTCTACGATGTCCGTGTCCTGTCGGAGCCAGGCGGACGAGTCCCAAGCTCACTTGGCATGGCCATCGAGACGAAGCGCTTCGGCAGCTCGACGTTCGACACGGTGATCATCACCGGTACCATGGACATCGCCCCCGCGAGCCGCGGCGTACTCGCATTCGTGCGCAAAGCGGCGAAGAGGTCGCGCCGCGTCGCCTCCATCTGCACCGGGGCGTTCATCCTCGCCGAAGCGGGCCTGCTCGACGGGCACCGAGCGACCACGCACTGGTGCGCGGCTCGCGATCTTCGAGAGCGGTACCCGAACGTGAAAGTGGATGAGGATCGCATCTTCATCGTCGACGCCCCGATCTGGACGTCTGCCGGCGCCAGCGCCGGTATCGACCTGGCGCTGGCGATGATCGAAGAAGACCTGGGGGACGAGCTGGCGCGCCTCGTCGCTAAGAAGCTCGTTCTCTACCATCGTCGCGCGGGCGGGCAGTCGCAACACTCCGTTTTGCTGGAGATGAACACGAAGTCCGACAGAATTCAAAGCGTGCTGATGTACGCGAAGCAAAACCTCCGTGCGTCGTTGTCCGTCGAGCTGTTGGCTGAGGTGGCGCACCTCAGCCCGCGCCAGTTCAGCCGCGCATTCCAGACAGCGACCGGCCGCTCTCCCGCCAAGGCCATCGAGAGTCTGCGCGCCGAAGCCGCCAGAGTCATGTTGGAGCAAGGGTACGATTCGATCGACGACGTCGCCCGCGAGAGCGGCTTCACGAGCCGCGATCACATGCGGCGCGCGTTCCTCCGCACCTACGGGCAGCCCCCTCAGACTCTGCGCAGGCAAGCCCGTGTTTGAGACCAGTCGGCAACGTGTTGAGCAGCGGGAATGCAATATTGTTTTCATCAGTGGCGAGCGGGCGAAGGCCTGCTGAACGGGACAAACCGATGACATCCGCAGTTCCTCTCTCGATCGCGCCACGCGAGGATCAACTCTGGCCCACGCTGACGCCTTCTCAGATCGCACGCATCGTGAATCACGGCAGCCTTCGCTCGCTGCAGCCTGGCGACGTCGTCCTCGAGGCGGGCCAGCAGAATTTCCCGTGGTTCGTCGTCACCAGCGGTGAGCTCGTCGTCCTGCGGCCGTCATGCGATGGTGAGCAAATCATCACGACGTATCGTCAGGGCTCATTCAGCGGCGAGATCAATATGCTCGCCGGACGCCGGCCTCTCGCCACGATTCGCGCCACGATGCCGAGCGAGGTGATCGAAGTCCCGCGCGAATCGCTGCTTGCTCTCGTGCAGACCGATGCGGAGCTGAGCGCGATCGTCATGCGCGCGTTCATCCTCCGCCGGGCCATGCTTCTCGAACAGAGTCTCGGCGATGCACTGATCCTCGGTTCTGAGTATTCGCCCCGCACGCTTCAGATTCGTGAGTTCCTATCACGCAATTCGCATCCGGCCACGTTCATCGATCTCGATCGCGATGCGGTCGCACACGAGATTCTCGATCACTTCCAGGTTTCCCCGGATCAGATTCCGCTGGTGATCTGCAGGCGTGAGGTAGTGCTGCGCGACCCGACTAACGCCGAAATCGCCGACTGTCTCGGTTTCAACGAAGCAATCGATGTGGATGAGAGCCACGTACGTGATGTCGTGATCATCGGTGCGGGACCTGCCGGACTTGGCGCCGCGGTCTACGCAGCGTCGGAAGGGCTCGATGTACTGATGATCGAAGCAAACGCGCCGGGCGGTCAGGCCGGTTCGAGCATGCGTATCGAAAACTACCTCGGATTTCCGTCTGGCATCACCGCATCACCGGCCAGGAGCTTGCGACGCGAGCGTTTACACAGGCGGAGAAATTCGGCGCGCAGTTGCTGATCGCCAAGGCGGCGGTGCGTCTTCGTTGCGACAAGCGTCCGTTCGCTGTCGAGATCGACAACGGGACTGTCATCCATGCGAGGGCGATCATCATCGCCACCGGAGCCGAATACCGCGGGCTGCCGATCGAGAACCTGTCGAAGTTCAACAGTGCAGGGGTCTACTACCTCGCGACGCCGATGGAAGCGCAGCTCTGCAAAGGGGAAACGGTCATGATCGTCGGCGCCGGGAACTCCGCCGGGCAGGCAGCCGTCTACCTCGCCGATCGGGCCAGCCGAGTCATCATGATGGTGCGGAAGGGCGAGCTTGCCGAAAGCATGTCGCGCTACCTCGTTCGTCGCATCGAAGCGAATCCTGCGATCGAAGTGAGAACACAGTGTCAGGTCGCGTCGGTCGAGGGCGACGATCACCTGGAGCGCGTGCATTGCGTCAACGGCGCGACGGGTATCGAGAGCGTGGAGCGCGTCCGGCATTTGTTCGTGATGACCGGAGCCCTTCCAGCGACAAAGTGGCTGGAAGGCTGCCTCGCACTCGATGACCACGGCTTCATCAAGAGCGGTTCCGATCTCACGCGTGAAGATCTCGATGCGGCGAGCTGGCCTCTGACTCGCGCGCCGCACTTACTGGAGACGAGCCGTCCCGGTGTTTTCGCCGTCGGCGACGTTCGCGGCGGCAACATCAAGCGAGTCGCGTCAGCGGTCGGCGAAGGGGCGATTGCCGTAGCGTTCGTGCATCAGGTTCTCAACGAATAGCAGAGCGACTGCTCACAACTATTCCTGCTGCACGTCTTACCTTCGGCGTCCGTTCGCTCATTCGCGATCAGCCATTGCGTGCGAGCTTCCTTCGGGTTTTCGTGTGCGCGAGATCGCTGCCGGCCGCCGGAGTGCTCCATTTGTGGGCCCAGTCGGAGATGGCGTCGACGGCCTCGACAAGAGCGCACCCCTTCGGAGTGAGTGAGTACTCGACGCGCACGGGCGACTCCGGAAGCACTGTTCGCTCGACGATGCCTTGCTGTTCGAGCTCTTGCAGGCGCTCGGTGAGCATTCTGTCTGTGATGTCCGGAATGGCGTCGCGCAGGGTGGCGAAGCGGCATCGCGATCTCAGCAGCAGAAAGATGATCGCCCCGGTCCAGCGCCTCCCGATCAGCTCGATTGCGGCGTGGAAGGCGTTGCAGAGCTCAGGGGTCTCCTGACGGTTCTTCATCCCGGCGGTGAGAACGCGACTTAAGGCATGGAATTTCCTAGTGACTATACAAATTATAGCGACTACTTACAAAGAAGCAGCGAGATGCTGCTTGAAAGGAAGACATCATGAATCAGGGATTGCTCATCGCTCGGTTAGTAGTCGGATTGCTCATGGCCGGTCACGGTAGTCAGAAGGCCTTCGGATGGTTCGGAGGCTATGGGCTCACCGGAACAGGTGGTTTTCTGGAAACGCTGGGCTTCCGTCCTGGACGCTTGTTTGCTGCCGCCGCGGCGTACTCCGAGATTGTTGCTGGAGTCCTCATCGCTCTCGGATTCCTCGGCCCGATCGGACCTGCGCTCATGCTTTCCGTGATGATCGTGGCAGCGGTCACCGTGCACTGGAAAGGCGGGTTGTTCGCGACCTCGAACGGAATCGAACTGCCCCTGCTCTACGCCACGGGCGCAGTCGTCCTCGCCCTCACCGGTCCTGGCCTTTGGTCGCTCGATGCGCTCCTCGGTCTCGAGTTTCTCTCGACGCCGATGATCACGGCGGCTGTGCTCATCGCCGGCGCCGCGAGCGGCTTCGCCAACCTCGCGCTTCGTCGCACGCCCGCAACAGCGTAAAGGAGAATCCATGCAAGTCGGGATTGATAGCTTTGCCGCCGCCTTCGACGACAGCAGCCTCGCCGTCAGTCCGCAGGAACGTCTTCGTCAGCTCGTCGAACAGATCGAGCATGCCGATCAGGTGGGCCTCGACGCCTTTGGCGTCGGGGAGCACCATCGTCGGGAGTTCCTCGATTCTGCGCCGGCGGTCATTCTCGCAGCGGCGGCAGCACGAACCAGCCGCATCCGCCTGACCAGCGCGGTCACCGTTCTGAGCGCGGCGGACCCGGTGCGGGTGTTTCAGAACTTCGCCACGCTCGATCTTCTGTCCCAGGGACGCGCCGAGATGATCGTGGGCCGAGGCTCGTCCATCGAAGCGTTTCCTCTCTTCGGATATCGATTGGAGGACTATGATTCGCTGTTCGAGGAGAAACTCGATCTCCTGCTGAACATTCGGGAGAACGAACACGTGCATTGGTCCGGCAAATACCGCCCAGCGCTCACCGGGCAGGGCGTCTATCCGCGGCCTATGCAGAATCCTCTGCCGGTTTGGTTGGGAGTCGGCGGGACGCCGCAATCCTTCGCCCGCGCTGGCGCGCTCGGACTGCCTTTGATGGTGGCCATCATCGGCGGCGAGCCGCGGAGATTTCGGCCGCTCACCGACCTGTATCGGGAGACGGGGCGACGATTCGGGCATGCGGCGGAAAGCCTGCGCGTGGGAATTCATGCGCAAGGCTATGTCGCATCGACGACGCAGCAGGCCGTGGACGAGTTCTTCCCCGGCTACGCCCGTACCATGACCGACATGGGTCGAGAGCGCGGATGGCCACCGATGACGCGCGCGAGCTTCGACGCGCAGCGTGGGCCTCACGGTGCGCTGCTCGTCGGCAGTCCGTCCGAAGTCGTCGACAAGATCCTGCGACACAGCGAGACCCTCGGCGGCATCTCCCGGATCTCGTTTCAGATGAACGCCGCTTCGCTCCCACACGAGAAACTCGTGCACGCGATCGAAACCATCGGAGCACAGGTCGTTCCTGTGCTCCACTCCGAAGCCGCCACGGAATCTCGGGCGACCGGCTGAGTGGGACGGTTCAATCCGAGGTCAGAGTTGGCGATTTCGCCGCCAGTCATTTGGTGTTGCGCCCGTGATACGGCGAAACGTCTTCGTCAAATGGCTTTGATCGGCGAAACCTGTTTGGAGCGCGATAAACGCAATGGATTCCTTGCCATGTAACAGAAGTTCCTGGGCTCGTTTGATGCGGGCGTCCAGAGACCATTTATATGGCGGCATGCCGGTCGAAATCTTAAAGGACCGAGCGAACTGAGACTGGGAAAGCCCGACGAGTTTGGCCATCTCCTCAAGGCTTATGTCCTGCATTATGTGTGCTTCGAGGTACTCCATCGCTCGACGCAACTGCGATCGGGAAAGGCCGTGTTGCCCGCGCTGTACCTGGGCGTTTTGACGGGCAAACAGGGCAGCCGTCAATGCCGTCGTGAGGCTCTCACAGTAGAGGCGGCTGCCACTTGAGGATTCTTGACATTCCTGCGCCAGAAGCTCTGCGCATCTTGCCACCTTATCGTCGTACAACAACAGGATCGGCGTATCGCTTTTCGCTGAATCCAGGTCGTCGCCCAGGATCGATTCCGAGACTTTGGGAGCGAAGCTCATCCTGAGCTCGCGAACTGACCGTAGTCCGTCGGTATAGCCCCACACTGTCATGTCCGCGGGCACAAAAGTCGTATGCCCTGCATCGTAGCGAGATCGAACGGTCGGACGGTTGAGATTTAGGCGAGGCTCACAATATCCGCCTACCTGGCCCAGAACAATCGCAACTGTCGTTTCGTGTGAAGAGAGGTCGTGCCAAGCTTTTCCAGGATGAGGATAGTGCACGATGTTGCGCACGGTAATCCCATTCCAACTGCGGATGTGGCTTTCGATCATCCTGATCCCGTGCGGTGAACGAAATTCAAACGGCTGCGATTGGCTCATATCTCCTTCCATGGCCACCGGGCAAACAGAACGTTAGATGAACCCCACGAGGAAGACGGCTGAAGAGTAGCAAAAGATCATGCCTCTCCGCCATCAAGATGGGTTAAGCGGCAGATGCCTTCACTGACGCTTCTCGGTGTCGTAGGCCTTGCGCCAGGCGTCGAACACTCCGGGCAGTGGAACGTTCCGCCGCAACGGAAAGGCCGAGGGCAAGGGCCGACAACTCATTCTGACTCAAGGGAAGGCGCAAAAGCGGAAGCAGACCAAAAACAGCTGAATCCGACAAGACGCGAGATCTGCGGTGGTCCATATCTGTTCTGGTGGGATAAGGATGACACCGAATGAGGTCTCGGCCAACTTCGTATCTAACGTTCTGGTTAAGGTTAAGCGTACCCCTCGTGCTCTCCGTCGCGCCAGGCATCGATGGGCGGTCGGCGCCTTACGCCGCGGTTAAAGCGGCGAGCCAGGAGGTCGAATCAATTCCTCTTCCGGGGACGAAAGCGTTCCCAGAGAGCATCACGTCGAGTTCCGATGGTGCGCTCTTCGTCGGGCGCGTGGGTGACGGTGGGATCGTCCGCGTCAAACCGCAATCAGCCGAGAGCACCGTATTCGTCCTACCGGGCGCATCGGGCTCGCGTTCGATCTTGGGAGTCTTCGCGGATGAGGCATCGAAGACGCTGTGGGCCTGTTCGAACGACTTGAGTGCATTGGGCGGACCTGCAACCGGCAGTGATACAGGGAGCACGTTGAAGGGTTTTGACCTTAAGACGGGCGTTGGAAAACGTAGCATCTCCTTGCCCGGCTCTCACGCGTTCTGCAATGACATCACGATGGACACCGAGGGCTCCGTGTATGTCACCGACAGCGCGAATCCGACCATCCTGAAACTCTCTCCGGGCGCCACTACGTTCGAAGTATTCGCACGGGATTCCGCCTTCTCTCCGCCCGATGGCGGTGTCGGGCTCGACGGGATCGCCTTCGGCAGCGACGGCAACCTCTACGTGACGACCTATACGGCTGGCAACCTCGTTCGTGTGGAAGTCAAGGATGGAAGGGCTGGACGTGTCACGGCGCTCTCCGGTACCCATCACCTGACATTCCCCGATGCGCTCCGAGCACTCGGCGACAACAGTTTCCTCCTGATCGAGGGTTCAGGAAAATTGGATCGTGTGGTGATCCGAGGAGACGCATTCACTATCAAGCCCATTCATAGCGGTTTCGCTAACCCGACATCGGTGACTCGGATCGGCACAACAGCGTGGGTCAGCGAGGGTCAACTGCCCCTCTTCTTCGATCCTTCGAAGAAGAACTTGTCGCCTTCCCTGCCTTTTCGAATTTACGCCGTTCCCTTGCGAAAGGAAAATACTGAATGAGATTTCAACCCGGGTCTGTTCTCAAGCTTGCGCTCGGCATGTCATTTGTACTCCTCGCCACACAAAGCGCGTTGGCGCAAGGCACGCACGTCGACGCGACACCTTACCCGAAGGTGACAGATGAACGGCTCGAGCACCCGGCCTCCGGCGATTGGCTCATGTATCGGCGAACCTATGACGGCTCGGGGTACAGCCCTCTAAATCAGATCACGCCGAGCAACATTCGCCGACTGACGCTGGCCTGGTCGGTGAGCACAGACCTCCTTGGCGCTCACGAAACAACGGCGATCGTCAATCACGGTCGCATGTTCATCACGACGCCTCAAAACAACATCATCGCTCTTGACGCCAAGACCGGCACCCAGCTTTGGCGGTACGCAAGGAAGTACCCGGATGGTCTGTTCCAACTCCATCCGACCAACCGCGGAGTCGCGCTCTACGGTGACTACGTCTACATGGCGACAACCGATTGCGCCCTGGTCGCTCTTGACGCCGCGACGGGCAAAGAGGTTTGGAGCGTCCCGTTCGATGACTATAAGACAGGATGCTACTCGACCCTGGCGCCGCTTGCGGTGCGCGGCAAAATCATCGCCGGGTATTCGGGGGGCGAACTTGGCGTTCGGGGCTCCGTAAGCGCTTTCGACGCGCTCACTGGAAAACGCATCTGGAAAACCTACACCGTGCCTGCGCCAAACGAGCCGGGTAGCGACACCTGGAAAGGAGAGGCCTACAAACGGGGCGGTGGATCGACCTGGATTACCGGGGTCTATGACCCTGCAACAAACACGACTTACTGGGGCACCGGGAATCCAGGGCCATGGGTCGCGGACGAGCGTCCCGGTGACAATCTCTACACGGACTCGACGCTTGCTCTCGACGCCGACACCGGGAAGATCAAGAGCTATCACCAGTACACTCCGCACGACAGTTGGGACTGGGATGAAGTCTCGGCACCGCTCCTGATCGACACCGAGGTCGATGGGAAGCTGACGAAGACGGCCACCCATGCGGGCCGGAACGGCTATCTTTGGATACTGCATCGCGATCGCCTCGAGTTCCTGCACGCCTTCCCGTTCTCGAATAACAACGTCTTTACGTCGATTGACCCGAAGACCGGTCGTCCCAGCGTCGACGAGTCCAAACGACCGGGCGCGAAACAGGGCGCCGAATTCTGCCCGAGCATTGGTGGCGGCAAAGACTGGCCGCCCGAGGCATGGAGCCCACGGACCAAACTCCTGTACGTCCCCGCGAACAACAACATCTGCGCGTTCCTCCCGCAAGGCGAGGTGCCAGAATCAAATTCGAAGCCGTTTTATGTGGGGTACAAGGTCGAAAGCATTTTCGGATCAGTCCGTGCCGGCGCTGGCGCTTCCGATCACCTGGGAGAGCTACAAGCCTGGGACCTGAACACCGGCAAACGAGTATGGCAGCACAATTTCAAGACTGTTCTTTGGGCCCCTCTTCTGGTCACAGGCGGAGACATTCTCTTCGCTGGTGGAACTCCGGATCGATTGTTCAGAGCGTTTGACGCGCGTACCGGCGATCAACTGTGGAGCTTCCCGCTGCCCTCCGGCGCAATCGGCGTTCCAACGTCGTTCGAGGTCGATGGGGAACAGTATGTTGCCGTCACTACGGGCTGGGATCTTGACGCGCGAGGCCTTCAAAACGGCATCGACGAGATCCAAAAGACGAAGTCTAACGTGCCTCAGGCCGGCACCATCCTGGTGTTCAAGCTTCAGTGATCACGTTTCGACTACGTGAGCGTTCTAACAACGCAATTTCATAAGACAGGAATACATCGTGGAAGCCTTTACGAAGGTCGGCCTGGACGCACTCCTTACTCCCGAAAACTGCCTACTCGTGCTGATTGATCACCAACCGTTCCAGCTCGCGAGCGTCAACAGCCACGAGCCGACGATGGTAATCAATAACGTCACAGCCCTGGCCAAAACCGCGAAGGCATATGGCATTCCGACGATTCTCACTAGCGTAAACGCGGAACGCGGCGGCAAGATTTTTAGCCAGGTTCAGGCGGTCTTTCCGGATCAGAAGCCGATCGACCGCACCTTCATCAATGCCTGGGAGGACCAGCGCGTCGTCGAAGCAGTGAAGAAGACCGGCCGCCAGAAACTTGTCATCGCCGCCCTGTGGTCGGAGATGTGTCTTGCAATGCCCGCGATCCATGCGATGGGTGAAGGATACGACGTGTACGTCGTGACTGACGCTTCGGGCGGCGCCTCTCCTGAAGCACACGACATGGCGATCCGTCGCCTCGTGGCTGCGGGAGCCCAACCGATTACATGGATCGGTATGGCCGGAGAACTTCAGCGTGACTGGGCGCGCAGAGATAAAAGCGGAGAGATTACCCAGATCCTGCTCGACCATGCCGGCGGAACCGCCGCTGCAATCGCCTGGGAGTTGCAACTGCTGCATGCCAACGAAGTCAAGCGTGATCAGGGTTAATTGAAAAGGTCACTCAACCGAAGGAATTACAAACATGGACACGAAGGACGACTTAGAGAATAGGACTTCGCGGCGTAAGTTCATACGTATCGCCGCAGTAACCAGTGGTGCCGGTTTGTTGTCGGGGAGGCTGGTGCCGATATGGGCCCAGGAAAAGGCCGGACAGATCGCGCTCCCCACAACCACAAACGAAATCACGCCCTTCAAGGTCCATGTACCGCAGGCAGCGCTGGACGATCTCAAGCGTCGATTGGCGTCCACGCGGTGGCCGGAGCGGGAACCTGTCGGCGACTGGTCGCAGGGCGTCCCCCTCCAGAAGGCTCAGGCGCTCGTTGCCTACTGGCGCGGCAACTATGACTGGCGCCGCTTTGAGGCTCGCATCAACGGCTTCCCGCAATACCGGACGCAGATCGACGGGGTTGGGATCCATTTCATCCACATGCGCTCCCCTCATCAGAACGCGTTGCCGATCATTCTTACGCACGGATGGCCGGGATCGGTCGTGGAGTTCATGGAGGTCATCGGCCCGCTCAGCGATCCCACTCGCTACGGGGGAAGGGCGGAGGACGCGTTCCATGTCGTCGTTCCCTCGCTCCCAGGCTTTGCCTTCTCCGACAAGCCGGTTGAGACGGGCTGGGACGTGAACAGGATCGCCCGCGCCTGGGCGACGCTGATGACGCGCCTTGGCTACGAGCGCTGGGTGGCGCAGGGAGGCGACTGGGGGGCAGGCGTAACGCACGCCCTGGCGCATCAGCGGCCCAGGGGCCTGATCGCTGCCCATGTGAACTGGCAGTTCGTCTTTCCCGAAAAGCTGCCGGAGAATCCCACGCCCGCCGAGCGTAAAGCCATCGACCGCGCGGCGTTGTTCGCCAACGACCAGAGCGGCTATTTCCGCGAACAGGCGACGCGTCCGCAGACCATTGGATATCCGCTCGCCGATTCGGCCGCGGGCCAGGCGCTGTGGATCTACGAGAAGTTCCAGGCGTGGACCGACAACCACGGCAATCCTGAAGATGCGCTCTCCGTCGATGCGATGCTCGACGATATCAGTCTGTACTGGTTCACCGATACCGCCGCGTCGTCGGCCCGCATCTACTGGGAGAACACCCGCGCCGGCAACGCGGGCCTGTCCGGCGGACGGATCGAACTGCCAATGGCGGCGTCGGTCTTTCCGCACGAGATCTTCTGCCCGCCAAAAGCCTGGGCTGAGGCACTGTGGCCCAACCTGTTCTACTGGAATGAGGTCGACAGGGGCGGCCACTTCGCCGCGTTCGAGCAGCCAAAGCTCTTCACCGATGAGTTGCGCAAGGCCTTCAGGTCACGCCGAGGTTAGGGATACCGAATCCTTCTAAAGCAACCCGGCCATATTCAAAACCTCGAGCGTTGCCGTGGCACTTGAATTTCGCTAAACGGGGGGCGTTACAAACATGCATATGGAGACCGATTTAGAAAGCAGGACTTCGCGTCGTAAGTTCCTACGTATCGCTGCCGTAACCAGTGGTGCCAGTTTGTTGTCAGGAGGGCTGGCGCCGATATGGGCCCAGGAAAAGGCTGCGCAGACCGCGCTTCCTGCGATCACAGAGGAAGTAACGCCCTTCAAGGTCCATGTACGCCAGGTAGCGCTCGACGATCTCAAGAAGAGGCTTGCCAATACTCGGTGGCCGAACAAGGAACCGGTATCGGATTGGTCCCAGGGCGCACCGCTGGCAAAGGCACAAGAACTCACTCAATACTGGCGCACTCGCTACGATTGGCGTCGTGTTGAGAGCTCACTGAATACGCTGCCGCAGTTTCGCACGCAAATTGACGGTCTCGGGATCTACTTCATCCACGTCCGATCGAAGCACGAGAATGCCCTACCGATCATCCTTACGCATGGATGGCCTGGATCGGTCCTCGAGTTTCTGCAGGTCATCGGACCTCTAGTAGACCCGACGGCCCATGGCGGTAAAGCCGAAGAAGCCTTTCACGTTGTCATCCCTTCTCTCCCCGGGTTCGGCTTTTCGGACAAGCCGACCGAACCGGGATGGCGTCTTCCGCGCATTGCGAACGCCTGGGCCGCGCTGATGGCCCGCCTGGATTACAACCGCTACGTCGCACAAGGCGGCGATTGGGGCGCCGGCGTAACGAGTTGGATGGCGAAGCAACAGCCGGCGGGGCTCGCCGCTATCCATCTGAATCTTCCGATCCTCTTTCCACCGCCTCCGCCACGACCAGGCGGTTATACGGCCGAGGAGCAGGCAACGCTGGCGGCGCTGGCGAAGTACGGGAGCGATCGTTTTGGTTATGCCGCCATTCAGGGAACGCGTCCCCAAACACTTGGGTACGGTCTCGCCGACTCACCGGTTGGCCAGGCAATGTGGATCTACGAGAAATTCCAGGCATGGAGCGATAACAAAGGTGATCCTGCGGAGGCCATCTCCGTCGATCGCATGCTGGATACCATCACTCTCTACTGGCTGACCGACACCGCGGCATCCTCGGCGCGGCTTTATTACGAGAGTTTCACGAAGGATTTCGCCCGTATGCCCATCGATCTGCCGGTTGCGGTGAGCATCTTCAAGGGCGACTTTTTTACACCCCCGAAGGTTTGGGGCGACCAGACCTATTCGAAGCTTTTCTACTGGAACGAGGTACCGCAAGGTGGTCACTTCGCCGCGCTTGAGCAGCCTCAGTTGTTCGTTACTGAATTGCGCAACAGCTTCGCGCACGTTCGTTGATGCAAGAGCTTCTGCAACAAGACCAGGAAGGCATCAGGAAACCTATGACACAAACAGCAACGATCGCACTGATCCTCCATTACCAAGTCAGGCCCGGTCAGAAGGAAGAGGTTCGTGCAGAGATAAAGGGCATCCTTGACCGTTGTGCGAAGGAACCCGAATTCATCATGGGGATTGTTCACGAAACTCCCGAACGGCCGAATGAATTCGTGCTCTACGAGTTATGGAAAGGAACGCGCGCGGAATTCGACGCGATCCAGGGGCCGAAGCCCTACCGTAAGGCTTATATGGAGAACGTCAAGAAGCTTGTCGACAAAATAGACGTTGAGTGGCACTCACCCATTCTGGAATGGGGCACAAACTTGACAGGTCTCAACCAGTCCTGACACCGGACTTTTTATGCTTCCCGTTCGTTCTGAGTCCTGCTGCAGTCGATCCTCATTCGGCGTTCAACATTCAACTGGTCGGCTTCCCACCGCCTCGGCCGGGCTCATAGCTCTGGCAGTGGCGCTGCTCGCTTACCCGCTCCGCGCGCAACCCACCCAGGACTCGATCGTCGTCACCGCTCATCCTTCGGGGCCGCTTGGTGATACGGCCGAGGATGTGAATGTTGTGACGGGGCAGGAGTTGCAGACTGCGGCCAGTCCGGCCCTCGATGACGCCCTGCGAAGCGTGCCGGGTTTTGCGCTCTTCCGCAGGACGGGTAGCCGGGAGGCCAATCCCACCTCGCAGGGCGTGTCCCTGCGGGGGATCGGCGCCAGCGGGGCCAGTCGCGCGCTCGTGCTCGACGACGGCATCCCGCTCAACGACCCCTTCGGTGGCTGGATCTACTGGGGGCGTATTCCGCTGGCGGCGATCGAGCGCGTCGAGATTCTGCGAGGCGGGGCATCCGACCTCTATGGCAGCGCGGCGATGGGAGGCGTGATCGACTGCGTCCGCCGCGACCGCGGACTGCCGGGCGAGGATGTGCAACTCGCCTCGAGCCTGGGGTCGGAAGCCACACGAACGACCTCGTTCTTTGCCAGCGCGGCGCAGGGCGCATGGAGCGGTAGCCTCGCCGCAGACCTCTTCGACACGAGCGGCTATGTGCTGGTCGAGCCCTTGCGGCGGGGTGCCGTCGACGTTCCGGCGACGTCGCGACACACTGCGCTTGATGCGACCTTGCGTCGAGGAGTAGCGTTCGTGCGCGGCTCGAGCTACGCCGAGTCGCGCGGCAACGGAACGCCGCTGACCGTCAATGACACCCACCTCCAGCAGCTCGCAGCGGGTGTCGATGGCCTGGGATCGATCCCACTGGCCATTCGCGCGTACCTCATTGAGCAGCGCTACCACCAGACCTTCTCTTCTGTGTCGGCGGACCGGTCGAGTGAGCGCCTGACGGTCGACCAGCGGGTGCCATCGCGCGCAACCGGCGGCTCACTCGACTGGCGGCCGCTCTTTGGCCATGCATTCGCGGCCGTCGCCGGCATTGATTGGAGCGACGTCGAGGGAGCGAGTCACGAGCGGAACGTCGCCGTCAGCGGTGCCGTCACGCCGTTCCGCGCCGGCGGACACCAGCAGACGGCGGCGGCGAGGGCCATGCTCGTTTGGCATTCCGATAGGCTGACGCTTGCGGGCGGCACGCGGCTCGATCGCTGGCGGAATGACGACGCGGAGCAGAACGGTGCCCCACTTCCATCGCGCCTTAACATGGCCTGGTCGCCTCGCGCTACTGCCCTCTACGAGTTCGCGCCGCGTGTCTCGCTGGCGGCTTCCGCGTACTCTGCCTTTCGAGCGCCGACGCTCAATGAGTTGTATCGGGGGTTTCGCGTCGGGAACATCGTCACGCAGCCGAACGCCGAGCTCGGTCCGGAACAACTGACGGGATACGAGGCTGGAGTACGCATCGCCGGCCTGCGGGTAACACTGTTCGACATGCGGGTCGCTCACACGATCGCAAACGTCACGCTTTCGACGACGCCATCGCTCATCACCCGCCAGCGACAGAACTACGGCAGCAGCCGCTCCCGCGGAGCGGAGGTCGAGTGGTCGCGACAGCTAGGCGCGCTGAGGCTCACGACCGGCTACCTCTTCGCCGATGCCACTCTTTCCACCGGCAGACAGACTCCGCAGGTACCGCGGCAACAAGCGACTTTGCAACTGACACGGAGCGCGCCGGCTGGAACATTCGGCGTCGCGACGCGCTGGTCCTCGCGCCAGTTCGACGACGATCTCAATCGGTTTCCGCTGGCCAGCGCGTTCGTAGCAGATGTCTTCATCTCGCGCGCGATTGCGCCCCACTTCGACCTGCAGCTTGGAGTGGAGAACGTGCTCAACGAAAGAGTAGAAGCCAGCGCCACGCCCGTGTTCACAGTCGGCCAGCCGCGGGCGGTGCGGGTGGGTGTGCGGTACGGGCGGAGTTACCACTGAGCGAGGGTGGAGGTTGGCGGCCGCCCGAGCCTCAATGAGGCGTTTTTCGCCAGAGCGACGGTATTTCCGGTTGCTGTCTCGGTAGCGATATATCTCGCGTTACTCCACGGACTGCACTGGTATCTCGTTCGAGGTTTCCGACCCCCGATCCAGACGTTGCTGGTCACTTGGAGTGATCTTGCGGTTCTATCTGTAGCCACTCGACTTGACGCTTTTGCAGAAAAGCGTGAAGTCCGTTCATGCGATCTCTCCTGATGCGAGCATTTTCTTCATCGTTTTCATTCGCCGGCGCTCGCTGACGTGCATGTAGATCCGCGTCGACGCCCACGAGACGTGGGCCATCCAGTCTTGCATGTCGAGCCCATCGATCTCCCCCTCGCCCATGTGCATGGCGATGGAATGGCGGAGCGCATGGACGTTCTGCCGATCAGACGGAATCCGTGCGGCCTTTGCGTACGTGCGAAAGAGGTGGGCGACGAGGGAAGCGGAAATGGGCTTGCCGACGCGCTGCCGGCTGGGGAAGAGGTTCCGCGTCCACGTGTGGTGCTCCGGGTCGCGGTACTGCGCGAGGTACTCCGTGAGAAGCCTCTTCGTCGATGGAAAGAGCGGATATGCGTGGCTGTCGCTCCCTTTGAGCCGGTGCACGTGGATCGTGTTTCTTCGCAGGTTGATGTCCTCGATCTGGAGGAGGCAGGCTTCGGTGCGACGAAGTCCATAGTGGTAGATCAGGTCGAAGAGCAGCCGGTCGCGGATCTTCTCGCGCGGAATGACCTGAAAGAGTCGGCGAACCTCATCGACGGAAAGGTGCTTGATCTTGCGATGTGGCTTCGTGAATGGCTTCGCCGCGCCGGCCGATTTCTTCTCCCGCATGGAAGGAGCGATCTTCACGCTTTTCTGCATTTTCGTCAGGTCAGGGACACCCTCCACTCTGCGCTCCTCACGGCGCGCAGTAAAGATTCGGCTCTGACTGCCGCGGTGTGCCGATGAGCCACCAGCCAACGGGCCCGGAAGCGCTTGTCGCCGCCTTCTCTTTCAACAAGAATCTCCATCAGGCGAAGCTCGACTGGCGCTTCAATCAGCAGTTCACCGAGCCGGGTTGGGCGACGGCGTACGTCGGCGCCGAACTCCTTGCCCAGCAGGAGCGCGCCGCAAAGCGGTATGACCAGCAGGCAACGGCACTTCGCGGCGCCATCGACGAGCAGACACGCCAGACCGCCGAGCATGCGCGCGTGCTGCAGACGACGATCAAGGAATCCTCCGACGCCGTCCGGCGCGAGATGACAACCGTGAAGGACGCCGTGGATCGGACGACCACGGCGGTGAACGGCATCGCGACGCAGGTCGCGCACCTCGCGTGGCTCCAGGCGGAACAGAATACGACGCTCCGGCACGTCCTCGATACGATCCGGGAGGGACGCGCGAATGAGTGCCGGCAACTCGTCGAGCAGGGCGAACGGAACTTTCACGCGGGTTTCCTCCCCGATGCGGAAGAACGCTTCCGGACGGCGCTCAGCTTCGACAACACGGACTACCCGACGCACCAGAATCTCGGCCTCACGCTCGTCGGCCTCGGGCGTCTCGAAGAGGCACTCGCGCACTTCAAGAAAGCCCTCGCGTTCCCGCCGAAGACCGCGGACAAGCAGGCAACCGGCTTCTTCGTCGCCCGCGCGGCGACCCATGCCGCGCGCGTGCTCTACGCGCAGGACGACTACGCGGGCGCCGAGACGTATCTCCGCAAGGCGCTCGACGCGGACCGCGCTAACGCGAAGAACTGGTACGACCTCGCGGTCATGCGCACATACCAGGGAAACGTCGCCGGCGCGATTGAGGCGCTAGAGCAGGCGCTCAGCGGCAACGTGCTCTTCGCCGGCGCCGCGCTCGCCGACGAGGAACTGGCGGCGATCCGGCCCGAGATCGAGGATCTCGTCATCGCGCAAACGAGCCGTGCGTTGACAACGACCGTCGAGAAGCCCGCGGACGAACTGCGGAAGGTCAATCAGCGCATCGCCACGATGGCGCAAACCTTGGGGGTGACGATCAAGCCCGTCGATGTCGACCGCATCGTGAATCGCGCGCGTAGCAGCGCGACCCTCCCGGCGACGAAGGAAGCGTTCGAACGCCTCCGGGTCGAGCGGTCGAATCTCCTGGGTCGCGCGCGAGAAGCGCTTCGGAACGCGCGTACCGTCATCGAGCATGAGATGTACACCCGCAGTCGAGAGCTGGAAGCCGAGCGCAGAACGTTCCATGACGACCACAACAAGCGCGTGGCGTCATCGACGGTCGCCGCCGGGAAGAGTGGTCCAAGTGCCGCGATCCAAGTTCTCATTACGATCGTCGGGTTTATCGTCGGTGCCGCCATCGCAGGCACGAAGGCGGGCTGTGGCGGGATGCTCGTTGCCGGCACCATCGGCGGTCTCCTTCCGATGTTTCTCTATACCGCCGTCTCCATTTCTGGCCGGGCATCCGCACGAAAGGACCATCAACACGTGATGAGTGAATCCGGCGACTTTGAAGTGGAACTGCGCGAGGAAGAAGCTGCGGTCAAAGCGGACGGAGAGGAGCGCCTGAAGACGATCGCCGCGTACGACGAGGAGCTGTATCAGCTGCTCCTCCACCCCTAATCCTCAGAACGAGGATCGAGGAGAGAGACCGGCGAGTCGGGCCGCTGTGCGCAGAACCGCGCGACCGTCATCCTTCACCACGAAGCTCGCCCGGACGTCGTCCTCGTTGTATTGGAGTATCCGCTCGCGGAACACGCCGTTCGCGACGGGTCGTCGCGATAGAGAACCGTCTGGTCCGGCTTACGCCGCTCGTCGACAAACCACACCGTGACGCCCTGCTCGCCGAACCATTCAACGAGTTTTATGGTCGCTGCCCCGTGTGGAGTAAGGCCCTGGACGCGGGAACCTGCAGTGATGTCTTCGAGACGAAGCATAATTTAGCTGTCGCGACGTGCTGCCGGTCCGGATGTCCGCAGAACTGCTGAAAGTTCAGTGGTTTGGCCCCCGGCCGAGGCGCCGCAGTGTTGCATAGTTCAAGCATCGCGGATTTCCTCGTTCGACACAAGCGGCATGTTCTGGTAGCGCGGCCTTTCGAAGACGGGGTCGATGGCGTACCCTCACGTCACTACTCATTTCAGGAACGCACATGTGGTCCGACAACGAATCTCGCGTAGATCTACTCCGCTACGGCTACCTCATGAGCGCCGTGAAGCGGCTCATCCTTGACCCGAACTTGAGGCCTGTCACCATCGGCGTGTACGGGGACTGGGGATCTGGGAAGTCGACGGTCATCCAGCATGTGCAGAAGGAGTTGAACGACACGAAGAACATCGTTGTCCTCTCGTTCAACGGCTGGCTGTTCGAGGGTTACGAGGATGCGAAAAGCGCCCTCATGGGAACGATCCTCGACGCACTTGAAGTAGAACTCCGCAAGAACGAAAGCATCTACGAGAAAGTGAAGGGGCAGCTCGGGAAACTCATCGCGCGAGTGGACCTGATGCACGTCGCGGGGCTGGCCGTCAAATACGGTGCGCCCCTCTTGATGGGTATGCCGCAGATCACGCTCCTTGGAATCGGTGCCGATGTCGCGAAGAAAATCGGAGAAAAAGCCGCCGCACTCGACATTGATGAAGCCAAGAAGGTCGTGAAGGACGCCCCCACTCCGAAAGATGTACGCAAGACGGTTCGAGAATTCAGAGCCGACTTCGAAAAGCTTCTCGTCGACGCCGAGATCGAAGCGCTCGTCATCTTCATCGACGACCTCGACCGATGCTTACCCGACACGGTGATCGACACGCTCGAAGCTATCAAATTGTTCCTCTTCGTGCCGCGGACTGCGTTCGTGATCGGCGCGGACGAGCGCCTCATCCAGTACGCCGTACGAAAGAACTTCCCTGAACTGCCCGGCAGCGAGGCGGATGTTGGGCGCGACTACCTTGAGAAGCTCATCCAGATCCCGGTCCATATCCCGCCGCTCAGTGCGACGGAGATCGAATCGTTCATGAATCTCCTCTTCGCCCAAAAGCACCTGAAGCCCGAGGCGTTCGAGAAGGCGTGCGCGGCGGTCGCGGCATTCAAGACGACTGACCTTGCCGCCGGGTCCTTCACTGCTGCGCGATGTCGCGAGATCGTCGGCGACCTTTCAGCTGAACTGCAGGAGGCGCTGGATCTCACGATGCAAACCGCCGCGGTCCTTGCTCCAGGCCTCAGCGGTAGCCCCCGGCGCACGAAGCGGTTTCTCAACACGCTTTTGCTCCGGATCAGCATGGCTTCGGACCGCGGGCTCGACATCAAGCGCCGCATCCTCGCGAAACTCATGCTGCTTGAATACATCCGTCCATTGTTTTTCCGACAGCTCGCGCAGTGGCAAGCGACCCAGGAAGGCCAAGCGGCCGAAATCGTGGAAGCTGAAAAACGCGTCCGAGAGGTAGCGGGAGAAAAGGCTGACGGTCCCGCGGAGGATGACCAACCGAAGAAAAGCCCAAAAGCGGTGCCGGCCCCGAAGGCGGCAGAGGTTCCTTCCGCGCCTTCCGAGCGTGTGGTGACGTGGCTCGCGGACCCATGGATGCGTCAATGGCTCTCCGCGGAGCCTGTCCTTGCCGGTGTGGACCTGCGGCCCTACTTCTTCGTCGCGCAATCACGTCTCGGCGCGATCGAGCAATCGGCGTCCCGACTCAGCCCGGTCGCTCGCGAGGTGCTTGTGCAGCTTCTCGATCCCGGCAAGGCGACGCAGCAGCAAGGTCTCAAGATGATCGACGGTTTGTCGGACGCCGACACGACTGCGCTCCTTGAAGCATTGTCGGAGCGGTTACGACAAGCGGAGGATGAAGAGGCGAAGCAACTCCAGTCCGTCCTCCTTAATGTTGCGGAGCAAAAGCCGTCTCTCCTTCCGCAAGCGGTCGCCGTCTTGCAAGACCTGCCCACCAGCCGCATCGCCCCCGCGACGGCCATGAAACTCGTTGGTGTCGCAAAGAGCGCCGACCGAATGAACCTCGCGATCACCGCGATCACCGGCTGGACCTCCGCGGCTGGCGCTCTTGGCGTGGCGGCAAAACAGGCGCTGACTCGGGTCCAGAAGTCATAGATATGGGTACGTCAGGATCCTACGGTGGCCCGAAGGGAACAGGCGGACTGCTTCCGCCCTGGGCGGACGACGCTGACGCGGCTGCAAATCCTCCGAATGCCGTTCCCGTCGTCAACGGCGACACACCTCCGCCCGAGACTCCCACGCCGGCGCAGCCTGTTGCTCCGGTCACCGAGTGGGGGACTGCGAAGTCGAATCTGAGTAAGTGGGCCCGCGGGACTTCGGGCTATGCGAGTCCGCGTAATGCGCTGCGCGGCTTCGTAGGCGCAGCGGGCGGATCTCGACGAGCTGCGACGGCTGCGCGAAGCGGCCGGGCGACGGCTCAAAGCCTTGGAGGATTTTTCGCCGGCGTTGCGCGGGAAGGGTTCGCGGTGGCCGCGACGCGAGCGGGCGTACGCAACCTTGTCGGACGAAGCGCTACCGCCGTCCTCGCGGAGCTCGTGGACCTTCTCGCCCCTGACGGCGCTTCCCTGGAAGAGAGTGTCGCGAGAGAGGCTGCAGCCCTGACGCTTGAAGCGCTGTTCGACGGTCTCGGCGTGAATGCAGAGGGCCTAGTCGCGCTCGACCGCGTCGACGCGGTCGCGATGCAAGACCTTCTCCGCGAATTCGTCACGAACTATGTCGCCGAGCGATTCCTGCAGGCGCTGGGAGACTGTATCGACCGCGGGGCCATCTCCGCGACCGCGGCGAATGCCCTCTATGACGACGTCCGCCAAGTCGTTGTGGAGACCGTGAAAGTCGATGTCGGCGGACGGGATCTCGTCGCCTTGGATTGGTCGGGGTCAGAGGCCCAAACCCTCATCGATGGTGTCTTCACAACCGCCTACTCGTTCATCGAGGACCTATGAACCAGCACATTCACCACGTCCTCGCCGTCGCGGGAGCGACCGACCCGGTTCCGCAGGAATCATCCACCCTTATTGTCGCGTATGACGCGCCTGGGCATCCTGGGAGTGTGGAGGATCGGACCCGTGATGTCCTCGCGGCGAACGACCTTTCGCCGTCGACGCTCGCACTTGATTTCTTGAGGATAGCGACCACGGCCTATGTAGCGGACATGCGCCTCAGCCGTCATAACGCCTTCGATGGCTGGACACGGAACATTCATCTGAACGTGTTCGTGAGTGATGCGCCGCTGTGGACTGCGAATGCGGATGTCCTGCGGCGCGCGCTTCGGTTCCTCACCGGTGATGAATGGTACGTCGAGTTCCGACAGACGCCCGAATCATATGCACCCCCGGCTTCAAAGAAGAAGGTGAAACGCACGGTCCGCGCATCCCGCGTCGCGCTCCTGTCCGGCGGCCTCGACTCCTTCATCGGCGCTGTCGACGAACTTCAGTCAGGAAACATTGCATTCGTTGCGCACCATGGCGGCGGCGGTGGGGCAACGAGTCGATCGCAAGAACAGGTCGAACAGGTGCTCATCGATGCATATGGGAAAGACGCTGTCCCCGTGCTGCAATTCTGGTTCGCGCCCCCCGTAGTGGCAACCGGCGCTACCGAGACGACGACCCGCGGACGCTCCTTGCTATTCATCGCGTACGGACTCCTTACAGCGTCCGCAGCGGGGGCCGACCGGCTCCTCATCCCCGAGAACGGCATGATCTCGCTCAATGTCCCTCTTACCCCGGCACGACTCGGGAGCTTCAGCACACGGACGACGCATCCGCACTACATCGCGCTCCTGCGGCAGCTCCTAGGCTCGGTCGGCATCAACGTCACCCTCGAGTTGCCGTATCGCCTCAAGACCAAGGGGGAGATGCTCCTGCAGTGCGCCGGGCAAGATGTACTTGTCGCGGGGCTCCCGTCGACGATGTCATGCTCTCATCCCGACTCAAATCGCTTCCGCGCGAAGAACCCTCATGCGCACTGCGGTCGCTGTGTTCCGTGCCTCATACGGAGGGCGGCGACGCACGCATGGGGAGGTCAGGACAACACGACGTATGTCGCCCAAGACCTGAAGGGCACGATCGATGGTGATAGCGGCTCGGACTTGCGGGCTGCTCGGATCGCGCTTGCAAGGTACGAGAAGCGACCGCCGTCGATCCGAGACCTACTCAGCGCTGGTCCTCTTCCCGTGGACGATGACGAGCTGGACGCATGCCTCGATGTCCTCCGACGTGGCGTGGCTGAACTCCAGGTCTTCTTTCGACAACATCCGGAGTCCTAGACGTGTCATACGTAGATACCCACTGTCATGTGGACCTTTACAGCCACTACGCCGCCGTTCTTCACGAGGCCGAGGCGCACAAGGTGTACACGATCGCGGTAACGAATACGCCGTCCGTCTTTCGAAAGATGCATGAACTTGCGAGGGGGACCATGTACGTCCGGGCAGCGATCGGCTTGCACCCGGAGCTCGCAGTCGAGCGAGAGCGAGAGATCGCGATCTTCGAGTCGGTTCTTCCAGAAACGCGATACGTAGGCGAAGTAGGTCTGGACTTCCGACGTGCAACGGCAAGTTCTCGCGATGTCCAACGACGCGTATTTGCGCGGGTCCTGCACGCCTGTGCTTCAGCGGGCGGCAAGATCCTGACAATCCACAGTCGTGGCGCCGAAAAGGAAGTGATCGACCTTGTTTCAGGCTCCTCACCGGGCGTCGCAATCTTGCACTGGTTCTCAGGTTCCACCACGAATCTGGAGCGTGGAGTGGCGGCGGGGGCGTACTTTTCAGTCAACCACGCGATGTGCGACTCCGCCTCGGGGCGACGGATCATCGAGAAGATCCCCCGCGACAGGTTGCTCACCGAGAGCGACGGCCCATTCGTCAGCGTGGGGCAGAACTCGGTCCGTCCCGGAGACATCGGTATCCTCGTGAGACGTATCGCCGAGTTACGGGGAGAGCCGTCGACGACGTTGCAGGACATGATCTTTACAAACTTTAGGGAGATCTTGCGGCGCGTACCGGGACAACCGTCTGATGAATCAGGCGTGGGCAGCTGAGCAACAAAAGCTCGCTTGACGCTAACCCCGGGGGGTCAACGGGAGGGCAGCTCCGATGTTGCGGAACAGATGATTTGGAATGCCGCGGGCAGCTGGGCGGCGGCGTCGATGATCGGGTCTCGAACACGTCCCGTGTGAAGGCCTTCCCAATCAGCTTAAGTGAAGTCCCCATCGGGACGGTCGGGATGATCTCGACCGGTTCGGGGATGCGGCCTTCGACGACGGCGCCGGTCAACTTCGGGGCGGTCATTGGCTTGGACGGTCCTCATCCACCTCGTCGGCGCCGAATGGAGGCAGATCCGCAGTCTTGGGCGAAAGTCGGACTAGGTTCAAGCACAAGGTGCGACTTTGGGGGCTCGCTTTCAACTCTACGAACGGTAGAGCGCCGGAGACGCGCGAACCGAATATTTGTCGACTGAGGTAGTCAGCGCTACTCTGGCTTTCGGATGGCTCTACCACTCACACCGACAAATCCGGCGATCCCGATCGTTCGTCAGATCACGATTGAACGGTTCCGTGGAATCAAGCATCTGAGGTGGAAGCCGTCGGGTGGTCTGAACATCGTTCTGGGTGGTGGTGATACGGGCAAATCGACAATCCTCGATGCGATCGCTCTGTTGTTCAGCCCTTCCACCACGACGGTTCTGACCGACGCGGACTATTTCGCCCGGAACGTCGCTGATGGGTTCTGCATCGAGGCCGTCGTGACGCTCCCGGAACGCGTCGGCATCAGCACGCAGGCGAAGCTCGCTTGGCCCTGGGAATGGGACGGCGAGAACGCGATCGTGGCCGACATCGACGCAGACCCTCCCGCCGACGATCCTGTCTACCGAGTCCACGTCCGAGGAACGGAGGATCTCGAAGTTGTCTATGAAATCATCCAGCCGAACGATGAAGTCGACCATTTCAACGTCGCGATTCGGCGAGCAGTCGGTCTCGTGCGGCTTGCGAGTGACGATCGCAATGACCGTGATCTAAGGCTCGTCCAGGGCTCGGCACTCGATCGTCTTCTGGCTGACCGCACACTGCGTTCTCGCCTCGGCCTGCGGCTCGCACAGAATCCAGTTGCAGACGATCTGAAAGATGATGCGAAAGAATCCCTCAAGAAACTCGATTCAGTATTCGCTCAAAAAGCGCTACCGCATGACCTCAGCATCGGAATTACGACGCCGCATGGCGTCTCTTTGAACGCGCTTATCGGCCTTACCGCCCTCAAAGAACAGGTGCACCTGCCGATCTCAAGTTGGGGCTCTGGGACTCGTCGCCTCGCGGCGCTCGAGATCGCCGCATTGCATCACGAGGACAATCCCGTCGTCGTTGTCGACGAGCTGGAGCGCGGACTCGAACCGTACCGTCAACGACGGATCGTTCGCGACCTCCAATCCAGCGGGTCGCAAGTCTTCCTCACGACACACAGCACCATTGTGCTCCGCGCGGCCGCAAATGGGACATTCTGGTATCTCGATGCGAATGGAGCGATTGGCTGTATTGCGCGCGGGGCGAACTCTCACCGTGGCCGTGATCCCGAGGCCTACTTTGCACGCCTCGCGGTCGTCGCCGAAGGCGCCACGGAGGTGGGATTTCTCGACACCGTACTTCGTCGACACCTTCCCGAGGATCTCCTCGATCTTGGAGTCGTGCTAAGTGACGGTTGCGGGAACGACGAAACCCTGAAGGTCCTCGAAGCGGTGTCGGGGACCGGTCTTCAATTCGCCGGATTTGCCGACGACGAGGGGCGTGACCCCACCCGCTGGGCAACGGTGAAAGCGCGCCTTGGGGATCTCCTTTTCCGATGGCCGAATGGCTGCATCGAGTCCAACATCGTCGCGCTTCTATCCGACGATAAGATTGAGGCGTTCATCACGCCACCGGACGGCGGTGCGGGCGAACGCCTTCGTACGCTCGCGGAACGACTCGGGATCGAAGACAAGGCCCTACCCAATATTCAGGCGGCGACGAACGACCTCCGCACGCTGATTGTCGAAGCTGCCACTGGCTCCGTTCCCGACGGCCTCGACGAGTCCACGAAAAAAGCCTGGAAGAAGCACGCCGAACGATGGTTCAAGTCCGTTGACGGTGGCCGAGAGCTCGGTGAGAAGGTGTTCTCCCTCGGCCTCTGGGATTCGCTGAAACCTCAACTCGAGCCGTTCATCCGCGCGGTGCAACATGCGCTCGCGGACGGCGCCGCACCCGCAGCCTCGCATGAGTGACGCTAGTGTCGCCAGCGCGCTTCGATCCAACGATCCGCTTGTCGTCATCGAAGCTCCGGCTGGGTGCGGAAAAACACACCAAGCGTCGGTGTACGCGGAGGACGTCGCAACTTCGATCGCGCCCGGGCGCGCCCTGATCCTCGCGCATACGCACGCGGCATGCGACACATTCGCAGAACGATCGCGAGAGCCGTCGGGCGTCGACATCCGCACGATCGACAGTCTGATCGTGGCGATTGCCGCTGCATACCCCGCGAGTGTCCATATAACGGGTGACGTCGGAGCGTGGGCGCGCGGGCGAAAGGATGGCTACCCTGAACTCGCGCGAAGGGTCGCGCAGTTGCTCGGAAAGAGTCCCGGCATCGCGCGCATGCTCGCACGTCGCTTCCCAATCGTCATATGCGACGAACATCAAGACGCGAACGAGGGCCAGCATGCGATTGTGATGGCACTTCACGGCGCGGGAGCGCGCCTTCGCATCTTTGGCGATCCAATGCAAGCGCTTTTTGACGACGACGCCGCGAGCGATGCAGCCATAAAACGGTGGACAGAGTTAAGTGCGCGCGCATCGCAATTCGAACGGCTTGATTATCCCCATCGATGGAGATCGTCGCCGGAGCTCGGCGCGTGGATTCTCGCTGCTCGAACAGCACTCAGCGACGGCCGTCCGATCGATCTCGCCAGCCGACCGAACATGGTGTCCTTGATCTTTGCAGACAACGCCGCACCCGCGAAGAACCGGTATCAGCTGCCAAGTGCCGAACGCAAGCCAATCGACACGGCTACGACGACAGCGGACGAGCTGTTCATTCTGTCGCCACACAGCGCGACGGTTGGTGCCTTGCGTGCGTTTTTCAATCGACGCTTCCCGATCTGGGAAGGACACGTCCGCAAGGCCCTCGTGAAACTTGCCACGGCGATCGAAAAGCACGAGGGCGACGCCATTCAAATCGCGAACGCGACGCTGAAGTTTACAGACGCACTCTGCACCGGCTTTTCGGCTTCTGCGTTCGGGAACGAACTCGTTTCTGAGATCGGGCGCGGGTGTACTCCGTCGCGGAGGGGGAAGCCGGGCACGCTTCAAAGCCTCGGAAAGTTTCTGCTCGAGGAGCCGAACCATCGTGGCGTGTCGAAGTTTCTTCGGCGACTCGCGCACGAAGCAAGAAACAATTCGACGTTTAAAGATGTCCGGATCGATTATTCGCGCGAGTTCTCAGATGGCATTGCTCTCGGCGCGTTCGGCGGTGTTCAGGAGGGCATGTCTGAAATCGCGCGCCGCCGAACGCGAACGCGATCTGCACCGCCGCCGCAGGCAATCAGCACTGTACACAAAGCGAAAGGTCTAGAACGGAGGACGGTGATCATCATGCCCTGCGACCGCCATCATTTCCCCGACACTCCGAAGGCGCGGCGCGTGCTGTACGTTGCATTGAGCCGCCCGACCGACCAACTCACGATCGTGGCCTCGAAGGCCGACCAGAGCCCCCTTTTCTCTTGGTAAAGAATCAAAAAACGCGAGGCCAAACGGCCTCGCGTCGTAGCTACATCATGCATCGCTGCTTCAGCGACACGTATCGGTTGTTCCCGAGAATGAGGTGATCGACGACGTCGATGCTGAGCACCTTCCCCGCTTCCACGAGTTTCCGCGTGAAGAGAAGGTCGTCGCCGGACGGCGCCGGGTCGCCCGATGGATGGTTGTGGAAGATGATGACGCTCGCAGCATGCTCGTCGAGGGCGAAGCGGAGGACGTCCCGCGTGGAGACCGTTGCGGAGTTCAGCGTCCCGATGTAGATCTCCCGCTCGCGGATGACGCGGTTCTTCGCATCGAGGTAAATCGCGCCCAGGCGTTCCTGAACGTGGTGGCCGTAGCGGACGATGAGCGCCCGGGCGAGCGTATGCGGATCGTCAACGGGTTCGTCGGCGGGCGATTCGCGGATCACGGAGCGGCGGCCAAGTTCGAACGATGCGGCGATCTTTGAGGCGTTCGCCTCCCCGATGCCGGTCACACGGGTGTAGCTGCGCCAGTCACGCCGTGCGAGGGCGAGAAGGCCGTCGCTCAGAACCGACCGCGCGACCTCGAGTGTGGTCCGGCCGCGGGAAGCGGTGAGGACGACGGAGACGAGCTCCGCGTCCGAGAGTGTTTCCACCCCATGGCGCGCGAGGCGCTCACGGGGTTGCTCGTCGAGGGGCATGTCCGCGATACGCGAAGTCATCGGGGCCTCCGGCAGCGCCGCGCGGCATGCAGGCGATGACCGCTGAGGTCGAGGTAGTCGCGCAGAAGCGCATTCACGAGCTTTCGGACCGGGGTGCCGGTTCCGCGTTGCAGGCGGACGAGCCGCCGGCAGGTATCGGCGTCGACGCGGACCGCGTACGAACGACAGTGCATATCGATTCTCCTTGTTGAGGTGGCGCGGACGCGGGCGTCCGCGCAGCGAGATGTGGGTGAGTGAGGGATGACAACGCGATCAGAAGCACCGGCGGCGACGCGCGTCAGACCGCGTGGAGGGCGGCGGATTGCGGCGCGCTCTGGCGGCGCGTCTTTGGCGCCGGCCCGAGATCGCGCGCGAGGTCGATGGCGAGGCGGAGCTTGTCGGTGATGACGTGTTGCACGGACGACGGAAGGGATCGGAGGGTACAGACAAGCGCGTCGATCTCCTCCGCTGTTTCGTGTTCCCACGGTGCGAGCAGGTGCTCGATCGCGGTGGAGAAGAACTCGGCCTCCGTGACGGCGTAGACACGGAGGAGCCGCTGCAACTGGACGAGCTTCATCGACGCGATGCGTTCGCCTGTTTCGAACGAGCTTAAGGTCTTCACGCCGAGGCCGGACTGCTTCGCGGCGTCGGCTTGCGAGAGGTTGCGGTACTTCCGCAGCTCTCGCAGCTTCAGGACAAGGTCCATAGGGCAGCTCCTTTCTTGGAAGGTTCGTGCTGCGGTTAGGCGGCGGAGCGGAGAAGCTCGCCGACGGTGCGGGTGGCAAACGGCAGGTGGAGATCGCGCTCGATCGTGAGACCGCGGACGCGCACGGAAAGCAGTTCCGTGAGCGATGTGTAGCCCCACTCGTCGCAGTCGGGACCGAGGGGTGAGACGCAGAGCCCGCAGAAGAGAAGGTCTTTCCCGCGCGGCTCGGCTTCGGTGACGAAGAACGTGTACCGGCCGGCGGGAAAGAAGAACTTCACGAGGACCTTCGCGTTGTCGCAAAGGCCCTCCTGGGAGCCGAGGGGGAACGGGCGAAGCCGGAGACGCAGATCGGGCGTCATGAGGTCCATACGGATTCCTTTCAGAGGGAGAGGGAGAAGGTGGGACCGCCGACGGGCTCGAAGGAGTGTCTGCGGCGAAAAGGTGGGGTGACCGGCGGACGATGCGTCAGCCGAAGAGAGCGAGCTGCTGCGCGGGAACAGACGATCGGGCGAGGGGGGCCGGCGCGCGCACGTAGTCCGCAATCGCGGCCCACGAGACGACGCCCTTGCGATGCCCGAATTCAACGGTGAGGCCGCGGCCCTTGTTGAAGCGGTCGCGGAAGCCCGAGAGGGAGAAGTCGAAACTGCTCACCCCACCCTTCGAGCATTCGCGACGCGCGACCTTTATCGCCTCGTCGCGCGTTGGTGCTGCGCGGATGGCCTTAACGATCCAGCTATCCGCGACGGCGCGGACGGATCGTTCAATCGCGGTAATGACATCCTCGGGCGTGAGGCCGCGATCGACCTCAGTGCAGCACGTCGGGCAGCAGTCGCAGGCGTCACACCAGGGATCGGGGAGGTAGCCGAGCGGCGGGGTGGGATAAAACCGCGTACAGCGGTCGCAGGTGACACCGACGATGCCGCACGCGAGGCAGACCAAGAACGGGAGTATCACGGCGCAATCCGAGGGATCACGGGCGTGCGTGTCGTGGGAACAGTCCATCGGGGACTCCTTTGTGATGGTGGCGGTGGAGTGAAGAGACGGCGGACGCCGTCCGGGTGGTGGGGGTTAAAGGCCGAAGAGCGAGAGTTGCTTCACGAGCGACGGGATCTGCAGGATCACGGGATCGAGGCGCTCGTCGAGCGTCATGTGGCTCGCGACATCGGGAACGACGATGGGGGAGAAGTCGAGCGCTTTCAGCGAGAGATCAGGGACGATGATAGGGAGAAGCTGGATCCGTTTCGCGATCTCGAGCTGCACGTCGCCGGTGACGCGCTTCAGGATTTCCGCGACATCTTCGAAGCGCGCCTTGCCGTCGATGGCGTGCCGGATCGCTTGCGCCTTCTGGATGAGGATCTCGTGCATGACTTGGTCGATCGTGTCGCGGGAGAGGAGATAGTGGATGTAGACGGGTTTCGTTTGGCCGGGCCGGTGGACGCGATCTTCCGCCTGCTCGGTGGCTTCGGGCGAGTACTCAAGATCAACGAGGATGACGTGATTCGCCGCGGTGATGGTGAAGCCGCGGTTAAGACAGTTGAGGGAGGCGACGATGGCGCAGACGTCGGGCGAGCGCGAGAACTCCTGAATGAGCCCGAAGCGCTTCTTCGCCTGCACCTCGGCGGTGATGGGAAGCACGGCGAGCCCGTGCCGTTGAAGGTGCCGCACGATGGCACCGACCATGACGCGAAGACCGGAGAAGATGATCGTCTTCTCGCCGCGATCGGACGCAAAGCGGACGAGCTCGCGAATCTTCTCAAGCTTGTTCCATGTCTCCGCTTCGAGCACCCCGCGATCGAGGTAGTCGCGGGCGACGGGGCAGGTTGCCGCGTACCGCAATTTCCAAAGCGCGCCCGAGATGATCCCCATGTTCGGGTTGCCGTCCGATTCGCGGAGCGCCTTTGCGATCGCGTTCTGCGCCCATTCGGCGTAGCCGGCATAGAGACCGAGGTGCGCTTGGTCGAGGTTGAGGAGCACGATGCTCCGCTGCTTGGGTGGAAGCTCAAAGATGTCGTCTTTCCTACGACGGACGGTGAAGGACGCCATGAGGCGCCAGAAGCGATTGAGGTTACTGACCTCGGGAAGCACCTTCCCGCGACCTTCCGAGAGCGTGTCTTCGAACTGACGGCTGACGAATTGAATGGTGGAGAACTCGGAGAGGAACCGCTTCGTCCCGCCCCGATACGCATACGGAAACAGCGGGTTGTCGAAGCCGAGGAGCCACGCGACGTTCCAGAAGATGTCGTGCGCGAAGCCCTTCATGAGCGTGCCCGTGAGAATGAGTTTTCCCTTGGGCTTGAGCGCGCGGATCGCGCGTCCGCGGAGCGTGTTCTTCGACTTCGCGAGCTGGGCTTCATCGACGAGAACCGCCGAGAAGAGCTTCTGTACCCGCTTGTACGCGGGCCACTGCCTGCTATCGCGTGATACCGACCAGGCTTGGTAGCCACACGCGTTGCAGTGCTCACCCGTCCATGCAGCGACATCGGCGCACTTGGGACATTCCTTCACGACGTCGGCGTAGGCACGCTTGCAGACGGTGCACATCGCCTTCGTGTTATCCGTGACGGCATGATGGATCTGTCCATCCTTTGTGAACGTTTGACAACTCCACGCGTCGTAGACGCGCGGACCGGTAAGCGAGAGGAACTCGAACGACGTGATGTAGAACTGCGTATCAGCCGGGAGAAGCCTCCTTCGCTTCTCCTCTTGGATGCCATCGACCGCGGCGTGCGTCGTGAGACGCGCCGCATGGAAGCCGAACTGGCGAAGCTCGTTGAGCCAATTCTCAACGAGCGACGACTGGCAGACGACGAGCACGCGCTTGAAACCACGGACCCGTGCCCAGGCCGCCGAGGTCACGGTCTTGCCACCGCCCTGCTCATACCCGAGATAGCCGAAGGGCTTCACGGCGAGGCGAGCGACATCCTCTTGCTGAAATGGGAACAAGAACGGTGCGATGCGGGACACGACGGTGCGGTGCTGCGTGACGCGGGAGGGAACAATCGTGGCGAGATCCGGGACGTCGGGAAGCTCGAACGCGGCAGTGAGAAGTTCGACATCCGCTGCATCGACTTCGCGGAAGGTGCGCGGACCGGAATCCGTCACGACTTGGAACGCGAGATAGCCGCGATCCACGGAGGTAATGAGCTCGACGTCCTTCCCTTCGCGCTCATCGAAGACCGTTTCGACCGACGCGACTTCGCGATTGCGAATCCACGACGGGCGGAGGTGATACGCCTTTCCTTCGGTGAAGCAGGGCTCCTCGTTGACGGTGAGCGTTGCCTTCGCGACGTAGCTCTTGTCCTCGATGTATGCGAGGCGTTGGTGTGCTTCGGGGGGATAGATCGGCGTCTTCAGAATCCGGTACTTCTCCTGCAGCCGCAGGATCGTTTGCTGGTCGCGCTCGGAGATCGCGGGATCGAAACCGAGCCATGCGAGCGACTCGACGCCGGCGCGCGGCCCGAGCGTGAGGAGCGATGCCGGCGAAAGCGTCGCCGACACCATGCCGTGCTCGATGCCGCGAACGGGATCGAACGCGGTCACCGTTTCGTCGAGGAAGTTGAGGAGCCCATCGACATCCGCCGCGGCCTTGAGGCCCTTCGGGGTGACGCGCACCGCGATCGAGGGGGTGATGGCGAGGAGGCGGGAGAGAACAGGAACAGGGGCATGCGTGGAGACGGCGAGCTTCGGTGCGTTAAGGAGTGCGCGGTAGAGTGCGTAGCGAAGACGGCCCGGAGCATCCTCGCGGTCGAGGGTGAGGTGCGCGGGTTGCCAGGCATTTCCATGGCCGCGATACGTACGCTTCGCGACGACAAGGTCGACTTCGACCGGGATGCCGTACTCCTCGGCGAAGAGGTTCGGGAGTGTCGCCTGGAGCACGGGCTCGAACTGCGTGTAGAGGATGTCGCGAAGGAATCGGTCCTTCGCGTTTTGGAACGTGCTTGTCGGGACGATCGCAACGAGGTAGCCCCCGTAGACGAGTGAGCGTGTCGCGATTTCGAGTGTTGCCCCTTGGCTTTCGAGGAGCCCGCCGGACGTTCCGCAGGTCCACACTTCGCCCGCGTCAGGCGGTGTCCAATAGATGCCGTACGGCGGATTTGTCACGACGAGCGAGAAGCTCGTGAGGAGATGCCGGTAATCGAGGAGATCGCCGGTGCGGACGTTCTGGTTTCCGATCGCGAAGCGTGCGTGATCGGCCGCGAGCTGGTCGAGCTCGATGCCGAGCACCTGCGCGCCCGCGGCCTTGAAGGGCGCGAGGAGCCGTCCGCTGCCGCAAGTGGGATCGAGTACGGAGATGCTTGACGGTCCGTCCGGCGGCATGAGCGGGTTGAAAGCTTCGAACAACAGTTCGGCGAGCCAGACGGGGGTGAAGTACTGCGCGTGTTTCGAAGCGTTAAAGCGTCGAAACGAGAGCGCATGATTGGCTTCGCGGCCCGCATACGCGGTGCCGGAAGACACGTCGATCAGCGACACGGGTGTGCCTCCTTTCTTGTAGGCGTGTAGAGGAAACCCTCGCGCACCATTGCGCGAGGGCGTCACATTGGTTGGGACTTCCGCTTAGGTCGCGTTTCCTCCTTCTTGGGACGCATGGTCCCGTTGTCATTCCCCTCACGGGGTGGGTCGGAAGACTTTGCAGCCGTCGCCTTCATGGCAGGGACCCTTGGCGTGCGCTTTCTTTCCATGACCGCACGTGCAGACGGGTTCCGCGTTAAAGGCGGGACAAGGACAGACAAGGCACCTGCCTTGCGGTTGGAACTTGGTGCACCAGTGGTCGCGCTTGGAGTGCGCACAGGCGCACACCATGACGACCTTCTTGAGAGCGAACATGGCCACTCCTTTCCGTTGAAAGGTTCTTGGGAACTCGGGTTGTGTCGCGGGTTGGTAGCGGCGGAGGACTGCTGAAAGGGGGTGACGACGAGGACCGATGCGCGGAATCGCGCGAGTCGTCTATTTCGTCGCGCGCGGCGAGATGAAGTCTTCAATCTCGTCGTGGAAAACCCAGCGCGGCTCGAACTCCGCGCCAATGCTGAACACTTCGCGACCGAGGAGAAGTGTGATCTCACCAACGAGCGCACTTCGTTCTTCTTCCGTCAACTCGAAGTGACAGGTGAGGATGAACTCCGAGGCCGTTTCGCCATGAACGACGAACAGTTCACCGGCCTCGTGGAACTTTTCGCCAGACGTGTCGAAGCGCAGGGGTTTGCCGAAGCGCGCCGTGAGTTCCTTCCCCGCGGTGAGCACGAGGATGCTCCAGATCTCCGTCTCACCACTGCGTTGGCGCCGGAACTTGAATGCGAGCATGTGCGTATTTTACCTTCGGTTCGCCGGTCGCCGAACTCGAGCGCTGCTACTGGAAGGGGATGACGACGAGGACGTAGCTTTCGCCGCGAATGGTCACGGTGTCGAACGGCCCATCGCCGCCGATGAGAAACATCCCGTCGACGATCTCTTCGAACTCCGAAGATGCGGCATGCTGCCGTCCGTCCTCGTCTTCGATGATGCGGATCGCTTCGAGATGGTGGAACGTGCCGTTGACCACGAGGATCGTCGTGAGATGGTCGGCGTTGTCGCCGCCGTTCATCCAGTCGTCATCGGCAATGGTGAGATCGAGGACCCGCGTCGGCTCGTTCATGCTGCGCCTCCGCAGCCGAGAAGTTCCGTCGTTGCCGTTGCGTCGAAGTACGACGGCACATCGAGCGTGACGAGGTCCGTTTCGGTGAGCGCGGTGTCTCGGGTCTTCTCGAAGATGAAGCCGTACGGGACATCGGCGCCGTTCGTGAGATCGGACGCGCGGCCGGCGATCGTGGCCTCGTCGGTTGTGACGCCGAAGCGGCGGACGAGATAGCGCAGCGCGAGGTAGAACGACCCCGCGGTGGATGCGCCGAGAAAGGCGAGCTTTCGGGTTGCATCGAGCTTGTAGTCGAACCATGGCTTCCGCCAAGCAGTGCTGACGCGCGTCGTGCCGGCACGGGTCTGGAGCACGATCCAATCATCGGCCGGTAGATCCTCCTTTGTGAGCTGCGTGCGGCCGGCGACCTGGAGAAAGAGCGGGCCATGACGACCCGGCTCGAAGAAGCGGTAGACCGCGAAGTCCTTGCCGTTAATGACGGTGTAGGGACGTTTTTGAATGTGGACGAGATGCATTGCGCCTCCTTTCGATGTGAGGCGTCGATGACGCCCCCAGGCGACCGGCGCAGAGGGATCGCGCGGCGCGTTCTCGATCCGGAGGGCACAGGTGGCCTTACAAAGGGGGATCGGAGAGGCAACCGCGGTCAGCACAACCGCACCGGCCGTGCGGGAGCGTCGCCGGCGGGGCGCAGTGAAGAGAGAAGTGGCAGGATGACGACGCCCTCGGGCGATCGGCGCGAAAAGCAGGGGACAGCCGCGCGAGGGATCGGTGCGGCACAAAGGCGCGCGGGGTGATCCGATGCGCGTGCTATCGGGGGCTCGCGTCGACCGCTGGAGAGCGTCGTCCGGCCATTACTCCTTCGTCTGTCACGCATGCCTTCGTCGAAACGACTGCGGCGTGCGAGGCGAAGGCCCAGGTTGGAAAGGGGCAGCGGTTCGCTACCGAACGCCGTCATTGTCAACTGTTCCGCGAATTCCGAGCAGGGGCTCGGCGCGTGTTCGATGCACGTTGCAGGGGGCGTTTTCGCATGCGCGTGCGCTCCATCTCGAAGCGCCGTCGTCACGTCTGCATGCTCACGCGCCGGCCGGGATGCGATGGTCCTGCCAGTGAAGCGAGTCCTTGACCGGGACACGCTCGGCGGAGAACCAGACGTTCTCGCCCGTATACGCATAGAGCCATCCGCCGAGCGTGAAGCGAAAGATCTCGGGGTGCATCGACGACGACGCTGCATCGAGCATCGCCCGGAGGCGCTTTATGGGGGCGTGGTGCTCCGTATCGATCACGGTCACGTCGACGCGCACCGTCGTGAGGCCGAACTGCTCCACACAGAGGTCGGGGTAATGCGCGAGCGCGTCGTAGAGGGCAATCTTCCGTGCGACGAAGGTCGCGATGTCGCCCGTCCCGCGGTCATGCTCGCCGAAGACGATCGTCTCGGCGCCGGCGTCACTCTCGATCAAGACGTAGTCCGGTTGCGGCGCGAGGACGAACCCAACCGTCGTGGGCAGCGGCGCCTCCCAGGCGGATGCCCACGCGATCGATGGGCGCGCGAGCCGGACCCGCGTCACGAGCTCGTTCACCTCGAGCTGATGCGGAAGCCATTTCTCGACACCATCATCGTCGAGTGACAGGGGTCGGCGTTCCGCTGGGAGCATGAGGCGAATGAGCGGAGCGTACGGTTCCCGTGCGGTTGCCGTGCGCAGGTACGGCAGGAGCAGACGGAGACAGGTCGCGGTCGGCAGCAAGTACCGCTGTCCGCGATGGCTCCGGCCTGGCCGGTCCCAGGTCGTGAGAAAGCCGCGATCGATGAGATCCGCGAGCCGCCGGCGGAGGAGGCTCGGATGGCGTTCGTTCCCTTGCAGGTGTTGCAGCTGTCGATACGAGGCAAACCGGAGGAGGACGACCCATGCAAGGAGATCACGGTCCTTCTCGGAGAGTGACTCCGCGCCGCGACCGGACTCCCGACCTTTCTCGACACCTTTCTCGATAGGGGTACGAGGCGACTTCTCGGTGCCACCCTCCGTGTCCCCAACGTCGCTCGCTTGGTCACCATAGGGGGTGTCTTTCTCGACCGGGGTTGTCGCATCCGGACGCGGTACCTTTGGTGTCGTCGGTACGACATTAATAGGGCGTTCTGCGCCGCCATCCTCGTTCGCGGTGTCGTTCGTGGGGTTCGACATGGGTGGAAGGGGGTTAAATGGTCGCGCCTCCGTTCCACCGTAGGACCGACCACCCTCCGTCGTCGTTCGGGAGCGATTGATTCCGTGCACGCTGCATGGGGTCATTGCCGATGCAGCGTGCACAAACAAGCCACGCCGGAAATGCAGGATGCATCGCCGCCGCAGGCATGAATAGTGTTGTAAATCTTTACGACAGTCTGTCAAGTGTCAGCGTCGCATGCAGATGCCACCTTTCAGCATTGTGCGCCGCGATGTGCCATGCGAATCGACGGGGTGTCATTGGACGGGTAACATGAGGGTGCACACCAAGAACAACATATCGGCCGCCACACTCGCCAACTCCGGGCTATGCACCGGCGACTCGACGAACGTGAAATACGGCGCAGCCCAACGTGAAAACAGCCTATGCAGGCTGCACCCGTTCCGCGCGCATCGTCTCGCGAGACGGTGGGCGGACGGCGACAATGGCAGTGTCACGAACCGCATCTGCCATGCCTCGCCCGCCGCGCCTCATCGCCGAACTCTTAGCCCTCACGCGGTCGTGGGGGTGGACCATGAAGGATCTCGGGCGGGAGCTTGGGATCAGCGAAGTCACACTCGCGCAGCTTCGCTCCGGGCGCAGGCGGGTGAGCTTCGACACGTTCTCGCACATCCTCGACCGGTTTGGTGACAACGCGATCATCAAGGGACTGGCATGGCAATACGCACGCGACTACCACAAGCCGGAGGCGGTCACGGCGATTGTCCCGCCTCCGAATCTCGCGGCTACTACGGTCCACAACCTGCGCCGGTACGTGGATGGCTTCGCGGAGGAACTCACGCACGCGGCACGCGGCCTCTTCGTGGTGAGCGCGGACGCGGTGCTCCTCACATCTGCGGTGTCCTATCTCCGGCAGGCGTTCGACACGAAGGAGGTACAGGTCGTCGTGCTCCGCGCCGACCAGGAACCTGCGGCAGCCGATCGTCGTGCCTCGCTCGTCGTGCCTCTCGTCATCATCGAGCGCATCGAGTTTCTCCACCCGGTCGTCGCCGAGGTGCTTCGGCGACGGGACGACATCCTGCGCCCGATCATCGTCACGAGCACGAAGGATGTCGCGGCGTCGGGGGACGAGTACCTCCGGCGGGTCTTCCTCTCCCGTATGCGACGCGTGGATCTCGTTGGGACGACTGCGTCCACTCCCCTTATTTCTCAACCCCCTCTGGATGCCATCGCTTGACCCAACGCGCTTCGACGATGCGGCGCGCCTCCGCTTCTTCGCTCCGCATCAACCGCCGCCGGAAGGACTCTCGACGGTCACGATCGACCTCGGTGCGTTCTTGGTCGTCGTGGGCCGCGTGGGCCGCGACGAGGCGCTCCTCCTTCTGCTCATCCGGGCGCTCCGCCAGCGCGGCGGCGACAGAGGACTGCGGCTCCATGACCTCGCATGGGTGCTGCGCGCGAGCGAGAGGGGCGTATTTTCGTGGCTCGACCGGCTGACCCACTACGGCTTCGTCGTATATCAGGTCGAGGAGGGGAACCGCGTCGAGACCGTGACCGTCGAAGTCGCGGCAGAAGCGTCGGCGTCCCCGTGGGTCGCGCGTTCGCACGAACTACCGTCGCATTGGTTTGTGCAAACCCTTCCGCTCCTCGGGCGCACGACCTTTGCGGTGTTCCTATTCCTGCTCTCGCGTGATGCGCACGAGGGACTTGCCCGGATCGACGACATCGTGCGCAGCGTGCGCCTGCGCGGACGGCTCCACGCCGAGTGGCATCTTCGGAAATTGCATGCGCACGCCCTCCTCGCGCCGCATCCCTCGAACGGTTCGCTCGTCGTCCACGATCCCGCGCCGCCGACATCGACGCAACGGTTGCGGCTCCGACTCCTCGCGCTCCCGTTTCTGCGGCAGGCGTGGCGGCAGATCCTCCGGCTCTGCGTCGGCGTCCTCCTTCTCGTTGCACTTCTCCTGCTCGCGTCCCGTGCTCCTCACCTCCTCTTCCGATGACCCTTCTCACTCTCATCAGCATCAGCATCGCCGCCGTGATCCTCGCCGGGCTTCTCGTCGGTGCGCTTCTCGCACGCATTAAGACGCCCGAACCGCTCCTCCTTACGTTCGATACCGCCGCGAGTAGGACGCGCCAGGCATGGGCGACCTTCTGGGCGGCGGACCCGTTCGTCGCGGCGCAGCGGAAGCGAAAGGGGACCGCGTTCGCCACCTACGAGGTGCCGGGAAGCGGCACGCTCGCCGTCCATCTCGCACCGCAAGACCTCGCGCAGCACACCCTCATTCTGGGGAACACCGGCAGCGGCAAGTCGAGCCTGCTCGAATCGCTCTCGCTCTATCGGCTGCGCACCGGACGACCATTCGCGCTCATCGACCTCCACGGCGACCTGTACGGGCGCGTGGAAGCGCACGCGACGGCACTTCAAACGGAGAACGTCATTCGGATCGATTTTACGAAACCCGACTCCCTCCCATCCTTCAATCCGCTCGCGCCGATGTCGGGGGTCGATCCCGGCCGACAAGTGGATCTCCTCGTCGGCACGCTGAAGCGACTGTATGCGGGTGAAGAGGCCGCGTCCTGGGCATGGGGGGTGAAGGTCGAGGAACTCATGCGGGTTGCCCTTCGTGCATGCATCGAGGCGCGCATCAACGCGGGTGTCGTCTTCAGCTTTGCTGATCTTCCGCAGTTCTTTCTCCTCCCCGCCATACGGCTCGGCATCATCAAGCACGCGTCTCCGCCGACGCGCGCCTACTTCACAAAGCGCTACGGCAAGCGCGAGGAAATGTATGTCTCTGCCGTCTTGAACAAGCTCGAACCCCTACTCGGGTCCGTCGCGATTCAACGGTTTCTGGGGAAGGCCGAATCGAAGATCGATCTCTTTGGTGCGATGGACCGCGGCGAGACGATTCTCATCAATCTCGCGAAGGGATACTTGGGACCGACCGCCGACGTGATGGGCCGCCTACTCGTGAACGTGCTGCAAACTGCCGCCCTGCGACGCGAAGCGATCCGCCCCGAGTTCCGCAAGCCGTATGCCCTACTTCTCGATGAGGCCCATGTCCTCGCCGGGGCGGGAAGCGGACTGGAAGACTTTCTTGTTGCGGCACGTAAGTACAACGTCTTTGTCACGCTCGCCGCGCAGGGACTCTCACTCTTCCCGGCGTCCTTCCGCCCCCACCTTCTTGGCAACACCGGACGGCAGTTCTTCTTCCGCATGCCGTACGGCGAGGCCCGCTCGCTCGCGGGCGATATCTTTGAACCACAGGGAAACGTCTTCCGAGAACGAATACGCCCGAACGAGAAGATCGAGGAGCCGCTCTTGAACGCTACCGAGGAGATTGCGTGGCGAATCCGCGACCTCGCGAACCTGCCCGTCGGCATCTGCTATTGGCTCCTTAAGGGTCGACCGTACAAGGCAAGGCGTATCAAAGTCCTTCAATCGGTTGCTCCGCCGCGCCTCGCGGATGCCGGCAAAATCCTACTGTTTCACGACCGTGGCCGCGCTGAACGCTCCGAGGATGGCGCAAATCGCGTCGCATCTATCCGCACTGGAGAGAGGGCCGCCCCAACGCTTGCCCTTACGTTGCCATGAATGACCTTCAGATCACAGTGCCCCGCGTGGAGGGGGAAGCCGGCCCGGCGGCTCTGCGCATCCCGGCCACAGGAAGTCTTTCCGTTCGGCCCTTGTATCGCGCAGCCGTCGTTCTCCAGCCGTTTCAGTTTGGTTCGATCGAGGAATACCGCCGGGCCGCTGATGAGGCGATGAAAAACGATGTGGCGACGCGAGGACTGAGCGAGCGAACGCTGCGATGGTGGCGCGAGTCACTCCACACCTTCTTGGGATTCCTAGTGCGGACGAAAAACGACCGGCAATTCCTCTCAGGCGATTTGGAGCGACAAGTGGAGATCCTTGAGCGTTGGGTGCGGTGGCTCCGCGAGGAACGGCGCGTGTCGCATATTACGGTCCGCACGTACTGGAGCGCGCTCGCATCGATCGGGCAGCGGCTGGAACGAGCCCGCGGGCTCGTCAACCCCTTCGGCATTCTTGAGCCGCCGAAGGCGGGCCGGGCGCAGCCGCGGGTGCTGACGAAAGGGCAGACGGAGCGACTCCTCGGCGCTATCGCACAGTACCAGTGGTCATCCGAGTTCTTGCGCGCCCGCAATCTCTTCGTCGCAGCGGCTATGCTCCTCGCGGGTCTACGACGCGGCGAAGTTCTCCGGCTTCAGGCGACCGACGTCGACGCCCGTGAGGGATGGCTGCACGTCCGGGAGGGCAAGGGTCGGTACGGCGGGAAGTCTCGCACCGCGTACATGGGTCCACAACTGTGCATGATTGCCGCACGGTATCTCGATGAGCGACGTGCCGTGGGTCGCACGACGCCATCTCTTGTGACGCTTGCGACACGCGATGCAGCGATGACACCCACGGCAGTGAAGCGTCTGTTTGTGCGGCTCTCGACCCTCGTCGGATTCCACGTCTCGCCCCACATGTGTCGGCACACGTACGCCACACTGCTTCGTATGTCCGGAGTCGCAGACCGCGTCAGCATGGAGCTAATGGGCCATGAGAGCCTGTCGATGCTGAAGAGGTACTCCCACGTGTTCGAGACGGAGTTTCACACGGAAGCGCAAAAACTCCGCCTTGATGTGGACCTTTAGCTCGCGGGCGGATCGCGGAATGACAGTCGGCCCACTTCCGCAAGCAGGTCCTCCGCGAACATCCGGGTATACCGCTGCGTCGTCTTCAAGTCCCGGTGGCCAGCTAACTCACGAATGAGATGCGGCGCTGCGTGATTCCGCGCAAGCATCGTCACGAAGGAGTGCCTGAGCATGTGGATTGTGAAGCGGAACCCGGCGGTCTGTCGCGTGCGGTCGACGATGCGCGCCAGCGTCTTCACCTTCACCCCACTTCCACCTACGCGGGAGGTGAAGAACTCGACGCTCTCAAGTTTCGCGCGGCGTCGCGCGTCGAGGTAGGTCCGCAGGAGCGTCTCAAGCTCCGGTGCAATGTACGTCGTCCGCGCCTTGTCACCTTTACCGTGGCGGACGCGAATCCAACGTTCGTCGAAATTGACGTCCGTGAAGTGCAACTGGAGCACCTCTTTCCGCCGCAGTCCGGCGTAGAGCGCGACGCCGAGCATCGCCGCGGCGCGAGCACGCTCGAAGGCGTCCGCCCACCGCGTGTTGTGCGCGGCGTCGAGGACGCGAATGCACTCTGCGCGTGTCAGCGCCTTCGGAAACGGGTCGATAGGGACGCGGGGTGCCTTGAGCCGGGCGAACGGGTTCGCAAACCCGTCGAACTCTTCGAGGTAGACAAAGAACGATCGGAGAGCCTGCCAATAGGAGCGCGCGGTGAACGGCGAGATGGGACGCTCGGCGCGCTCGCGCGAGGACGCAATCCAATCGATGATCCTGCTGCCGATCGTTTCGTCCACGACGACGACGTTCCGCGTGGCGAGAAACTTCAGGAACGTCTTGTACGTTTCCCGGTACCACTTGGCCGTCGCGACGCTCACGTTACGGAATTGCTGCGCGTACCGGAGGAACTCTTCGAATCGCGCGTGGAGCTCGGGATCGATCGTGTAGGAGCGACGGGGCGCGACCGTTGCGTCGAGCGGGATGGGGGGGGAAACCATGAAGTTGGGGGTAGGAAGTCTGGTTCCCTAGGACCGGCGGCAAGAGGGTCACCAGGCGCGCTGCGCCTGGTGACCCACGCAAACACCGACCTCCGGATGCACTCTGCGGAATTGTCGGCGTCTGCATGCGAGATTTCGCAATGTGGGGTGAGCAACGGGGTTTGAACCCGTGACCTCCAGGGCCACAATCCGGCTCACTCACCACGAATCGCGTTTGTTCGCATGCCCGCGCCACATTTCCGGTTCGTGCAGCCGTTTCAGGACCACAGTGTCCGTACAGGAGTCCCTTCGTCGGCGCGCTACCAGTCTGTTGAAGAACCGCTCTTGGTATAGCGTGGATTCGCGGTGCGCCGCAAGTCCGTTGCCTTGCACTCCACCGCACCTTCATCGACGCCGAGGAGTCTGACGGGGTCCTCCGACTTGCTTATGCGTCGGTAGGAATCCCTTGCCGCCAGAGCGCGTATCCGACATCTCTGCCTGACCTGCGATTGCGCTGAACACCCATCCGAAGCGCCCGACGACAGTGCGACGATTGCAAGCGCGGTGAGGAACAGGTCGACGAGTCTTACGGGACGCAACGCGAAGGGTTCGCGCCGAGCCATTGAGTGCGCACGAAAAAAGGCGTCGGCACAAACGCCCGACGCCCGATTTCCATTCAAGTCTTACTCAGGACGCTCGCACGGACCTCAGCGAGCGCCGCGAGGAAGGCATCCGGGTCCCACCCGTCCAGAGCGCGTTCGCTCGCGCTCCGCGCCCATGCATCGGCGAACTGCGGATTCGCGATGAGATACTCGTATTCGCGGGTGTGCAGCAGTTCCGGTCTCGACATGCCGTAGCCGCCGCCGTGACCGTCGAGGTACGAGCCGCTGTGGATGCGGTCGTCGTAGCACACCGACACGCATCCGTCGTGATGCCGGTACCCGTTGATAACCTTCGCCGTTGCGAATTGATCCGGAACGATGCGCTCCTTCCAGGAGCCGATGTAGCAGACGACCGGATCGTCGATGTTGTAGTAGTCGTGCGGGCGCTCGGACGGGAGGACCGGTTTCTCTTCCGCCATCCCTTCGAGGCGGAGCAGAAGCCGAATGTTTCCGTCCGCGCGACGCTTCTCCGCGACCGCTTCGTCACGCGACACGCGAAGACCGGCTCGAACGGCGGCGAAGAACTCCTCGGGCGCCGTTTGAAACGTGCAAGGGGTGTTGAAGCGACGCTCGTTGTCGGCGAGTCCTGCATTCCCGATGAGACCGCACGAGGTCGTGATGTAGTAACCGTAGCGGCACGTTCCGCCCGAGGCGTACTTGCACCAACCGCAAGCGTTGAACGTCGTCGCGCCGGATTTCCGATTGATGGACGCCGCATCCAGCGGTTCAGGATCGCCTGACCAACTGTCGTTCGGGACACCGATCGACGGGAACTCGGGCGATTCGTAGTTCGCCGCGATCTTCTGGACTCCTTCGGGATCGAGGCCGTCGAACAGCTTAATGCGCTCCTCGAGCGCCTTGATGCTCGCGCTGATTCCTCCCGCGGTGGAACGCCACGAGCGGACGAGCGCGCGAATCGTGCTTTTGCCGAAAAGCACGAGATCGCGGAGGGTGTTAGCCGGAATGTGGTGGTAGTCCGGAATGAGCTTGTACTTCGAGACGGGTGCATCCAGGGTGAGCGCGGACTTGCGCATGGCAGATCTCCCATCCCCGAACGCCCTATCGCAGCGCGCACGGGGTCGATCTATCACGCCGTCTCGTCATTGAGCCGGTGTGGCTGGGTCCCAGCGCGCCACGCTCAAGGGCCTTGAGCACGACGAGCCGGGGCACAGCCCACACAGCGTTGTTTTTTGAAGGAGCCGGAAGGGTCAGCGAACGTACACGGTAACGAGTATCTTGTCAAGCGTAAGTAACTGTAAATACGCAGCTTAGAGTCCGCTACGCCTTGCCGCTACCGTGAATTCGGTGTATGGTTATTTGAAATATTTAATCCCCACACCCACATGAAAGGCTCCTCCGAGGGACCGGTCGATTCCTCGCCCGATCGCGCTCCCGCTTCCCCCCGGCGCCCCAAGGGCGCCAAGTCCTCGCATGAGGCAACGGCGGCCGAAATCAAGGACGCCCTTACGCCGCGGGGCGCACTGACGTATGAGCCGATGGCCGGCGAAAACGTGAAGGACACGGCGCGCGCGATCGCCGCGATGGCGTCCGAGAATAACGCTCGCGTCACGGCGAAATTCAACGACGTCGAACTCACCGCGAATCCGGGCGACGACGCCGCGGCGATTGCCAAATCCTATATGGACGAGGTCCAGCGCCGTCACGACGAATACGTGAACTCCCCGAAGTACAAGGAGGACCAGCGCAAGCAAGAGGAGGCGCAACGCAACAGAGAAGCTCTTCTAACGGGTGCTCTCATGGGCGCGCCGGAGAAAATGTCGGTGCGGGATGAAGCGGCATGGAAGGAGATGGTCGCGAAGAACACCGATGGTTACGGTGCTGCCACTCTGCGCTACGCCGAGACATGGGCGCGGCTCATGGAGGGCCGGATCGCAAACGGCGACACCGTCGCCGGCTGTGCCGAAGAGGCTTCGCAGATCGCGGATGTTGAAGGGATTACCGGCGCGATGTACGGCTTCGCGGTTGGTACCCTCACCAGGGTGTGGGCGCATGGCGAGGAGTTGGCGGCATGGCGTAAGGCCCAGCGCGGCGGGTAAGCCGGTAGCGGTACATCAGCCAAGCATCGATTCTCCCGGCAGTAGGAGATCCGCGCGGTAGTCGCCGCGCGGATCTTTCGTGGTTCTCCGAGGATCGCCCGGGCGGAGGCCGAGATACAACTCCGCTCTGACCGCGGCGCTAGAATTGGGTATGGCTGGAGACAACGAAGTCGATTGGGAGAACTATGAGCTCACCTCGTCTGATCCAAGAATCGAGGCAGAGATCGAGCAACTCGGCAAGACTTTTCATCAGTGGTGGCTGCCGTGGAGTGCCGGACAACCTAATTGGCTGTGGCACTACACCGACACCGAAGGATTTCGGGCCATCATCACCAACGGCACGCTCCGCCTCTCCCACTCTCGACTCCTGAATGATGCTACAGAATCAGCGCTTGGTTGGTCGCGCGTCACTTCCGAGCTCGATGCGGAAATTGCGTCCCAGGTTCCCCTCAGCGAATTCTTCACTATGACGAAGGATGTCGCCGGTGACGTCCACGGTTCGTATCACTACTTCGTCTTTTCTCTTTCCGAGCGTGACGACTCCTTGAGCCAATGGCGCGCCTATGGGTCCGGGGGTGCGGGATACTCACTCTGTTTCGACGGGCGCAGACTCGCCGCAGAACGTCAGGACGGCGACTTTATGGTCGTTCGTCTTATCTACAGCGAAGCAGACCACCGCCGCCTGATCCGCGATGCCATCAACCACACGCGAGGTATTTTCCAACAGATCATCGCGCGGAACCCGCCGAAGAAAGACCAGCCGGGCATAACACATCGCGTGAACGTACACCTCGCACAACACCTCATGCGGTTGTCTCTGCTCGCGAAGGACACGTCTTTCGAGGACGAAAAAGAATGGCGCCTCGTCGTCGGCTACTCACCGAAAAGCGGACAGAGAGACATCGACATGCTGAAAAAAGTCTGTTTTCGCTCAGGTGGGGGGATCGCAAGACCGTACTTCGACTTCGATTTCAAGACCGAAGGCGAAGATCCCGACAAGACCTTGCCCTTGCGATCCGTTTGTTACGGTCCATCGCTTCAACCCATCACCACAGAGTTCTCGGCGCGCTTCCTCTTGGACCAAAAGGGATATACCAAGATAAAGGTGCTGAAGTCTTCTGTGCCCCTCCAAGCGTAACGAAGGTCGAAGTGACGGTCGTTGTGGCACGAAGAGCCATTCGCTAGCCGGACGAACTTTGGATGACCGCGAGCTGAGTTCGTTGGAGGGGCGCTAGGCGGCGCATGGGCGTAGAGGTGAGGATTGATTGCTCCACTATTCCGCCGGGTTACACGGACGACAGGCCACCGATCAGGAGCGAACCTTGTTGATTCGTCAGACTCACGAATCAACAAGGTTCGCTCCCTTACCGTAAACAATCCTTCGCTTCCGCTAAGCCCCTAGATCTCGCGACTCGCATCTCACTACACGACGCGACTTACGGCGATACCGCCGCGAAGTCGTCTCGCCACTGAGAGTTCGCGCTGTCGTCGCCCAAGATCACCGCTGCACAACTTCATCGTGTCCCGCGCTATGGAATGGCGCGTCGCGTGGCCGCACCGTGGGCTCCAGGAGGTATCACCACGATGACAGAGCCACTCGAAATTACGCTGAAATTCGGGGACAAGATTCACCCCGTCACCATCAAAGACGGCGACGCTGATGCGGCCGCCGAAGCGAAGCAGGCGATCGAGTTCATCATCGATCTGTTCGTCTCCAGTAGCGATCGCAAACGCGCGCAGCCGAAGGCGCCCATTGTCACCTCGAAGCCGAGCGCGGCGCCCACGTCCGGTTCTACGAGTCCGGCGACGGGAGGTGTGAAATGAAGCGCGTCGCCGCCGTCTGCGCCGCGATCATCAGTCTCCTCTCGTTCGCCGGATGCGGTGGCGACGCGCAGCATCCCTCGTTCTTCACGCGCGTCGGACGTTCGACGGGACTTGCAGATCCCGCCCCGCGCCCGACGATCACGCTCGACATCGTCTGCGACCCGTCAAAGGACGGCACCTGCACCGCAGACTCGCTCGCCGCCACACTCGCCGCCACGCTCCCGGTAATCGCCGAACGCCCGGGCAGTGAACTTCGCCTCTGGATCATCGGCCCCGACCTCGCGTCGATGAAACGCATGCCGCCCGTGAAGGGCACGGTCTCGAACACGGGCAACGCGGCGACCATCAAGGCGGCAACGGCTCGCTTCGTGGAGGGCGCCCGGAGTTCGTGCATGACGGCCGCCCAGCCCGCGCTTGTCGCGCCGGTGAAGGGCGGCTCACCCATCGCGGAGTCGCTCGCCATGATCGCGATGGCACCTGTTCACACGGACCTCAGAGCCATCGTCGTCATCTCGGACGCGCGGGAGGTCTCCGCGATCGGCGGCGACTTCGAGTGCGACGACCCGCTCCCGAGCCCGCCGAGCTTCGTGAAAGCACTGCAGCGCGCACGCGTGCTGCCGCCCGGGAGCCTCGCCGGCACGCGGGTCTTCTTCACCTTCATGACGATTACGGAGATCAACCGGAAGGGCTGCGCCGAGACGCTCGATCGGCTCGCGACCATGCGTGATCTCTGGACGGCAGCCATCGAGGCAGCCGGAGGAACCCCACAGTTCGACACCGGCGTGATCGACACGAACGCCATCGCGCCGAAGGAAAAAGGAGACAACTAAATGGCTTACATCACCTTCGTAGTCCTCTCCGCGCTCCAGAAGCTGAAGATCCGCCTCCGCGCCATCAAGGATGCGCGTGTGGGCCACAACGCTGTCGAAGATCTGAAGGTCGCGATGATCGGGCCGCGCCCGACACCCTTCGTGCCCACGGAGGATGAGCGGCACCGTCGACTCCAGCATCGACGCACCGACATCGCCAAGGCCGAGGAACTCGTCGCCGACCGGCAGCAGAAAGAAGAAGCACACAAGAAGAACAGCAATCCGTTTGTCATGTGGTGCATCGTCGCGGTGCTCTACGTGATCGAGTTCGTGAGTGCCGGTGACGTCCTCCGTCGAGCGGGCTTCGACGGCGCGGCGGTCGTCGGCTCCGCGTCGCTCCTCACGACGGGCATGTTCATCACGGCGAACAAATGTGCGAAGCAGAAGCCGGGAACCGCAGGTTTTTATACGTGGCACGCCATCTTTCTCGGGATCGGCCTGTTCGTCGCCGCGATCCGTTTCTACACCCTCGTCGCTCGTGAGGACGCCAGTCTTGGCGAGAGTGTGTCGCTCGCAGGGCTCATGTTCGCGATCACGGTTCTCCCCGCATTGTTCGCGGAAATCTTTATCCGCCACGCCCTCGCCGGACGACAGACGGCGCGGGATCTCGCGCTGACGAAGCGCCAGCTGAAGAACGAGCAGAAGGCGATTCAGGCCGCGCACGCGGATGTCGAGTCGATCAACGACCAGGTCGCAAAGTACGACCACGTCGCGGGGCTCATCCACGCCGAATACCGCCGCCACTGGGAGTACGAGCGGAAACGCCTCACGGGCGGCCATCCCACCACCATCAACCGGGTTGACGGCGACCACACCGACGCCGCCTGACCCACAACCGCCGGGGGCGAATGCCCTCGGCAAAGGAGGATCACATCATGAAGAGACGCGAAGCGGTAATCATCGCGGCCCCCACCAGCTACGTCGACATCGGCGGTCTCAATCGCGGCGGCCGGCACGCGATGGGAACGATCCATGACATCAACCTGGCATCATCCACGGCCAGACTAGGCATCAACGGCGTTGACCTGAATCCGAACCACATCCAAGAGGCCGACACCTTCGCCGCGCAGCGTGGCCTTCGGCTCGAAACACACCGGGGTCGCGTGCAGGACTTCGTCGCTGAGGAAGGAGCGAACGCTGCGGATCGCCCGATCATCATCGCGGTTGACGACGCCCGCTCCGGCGCCGAGGTCTGCGCGATGTGCGCCTCCTTCAATCGCGCGGTGCTCCTCTACCTCATCATCCGGCTTCCGAATAAGCAGCTTGTCGGCCTGACCGCCGTGCTCCGGAAAGAGGATGCGCAGGAGAAGCTCGCACTCGCCGCCTTCCTGCTCGCCTTGTCCGACTGCACCGTCAGGAAGGGTCATCGCGCCGTCCTCGGCGACGATGGCCTTCCGGAGCACGTCTTCCAGGAACCCCACTACCGGCAGTTGTTCCGCGCACACCTCGCCGACAACTTGCCCCGCCTCCTCTGGGAGCTCGAGCCCGAGGCCGCACCCGTCGAGGTAACGTTTAACGGCGACGCGCGCATGCCGCTCCTCATCGAGGACAGCCGCGCGGGTTGGCGTGACGCGACGACGCTCGCGCGGGACGTGCTCGCGCGCCCGTCGGTTTCCATCGCACCGGGCAAGGACCTCTGCATCGGCGAAGTCGGACCGGACGGCATCCGTCTCCACATCGCGCGGTACCGCGCTCTGGACCGCGGCCTCTCCGTGAACGCCACGTCGGTCATCGATGCGGCAGCGCTCGAAGAGGCGCTGCGCCGCGCCGAGCGGCAGACGATCAGCCGCACGTACCCCGTCTACACGACGGACTGACTGGCACGTCCGGGCAGTAGTGGTTGCCCGGACCTTTCCTGATGCCGATGACTGGGATCGTTCACCGGCATCAGGGAGGAACTTTCATGATCATCGGACTACTCGTCGCGGCGGCAGTTACGCTCTTCTTTGCATCCCTGCCTCTCGGCGGCACGGTCGTCGGGGCCACGCTCAAGAAATGGGCGCTCTTCGCGTTCCTTCTCGCGCTCATTCCCAGTATGTGCTTCGACCTGACGCGCCTCGCGCTGCGCAACCACCCCGCCTGGACGCCCGGCACAGTCGCGCTTGAGGTCCTGACGGTCCTCGTCGTGTCAGCGATCGCGTTCGTCGCACTCGCGGTCCGGAAAATGATGGCGACCGGCGCGGACGAACCGCGCAAGCGGCTCAGCACGAAGCAGCCCGTGACACCGCCCGGGGCGCGCTCGGATCTCTTCAGCATGCTCCGCGACGAGCTCCGCGGCGGCGACGATGGGGAGTAAGGTCTCGCCGTTCTTCCTCGACCTCTTCGCGGCTCGGGACCGGCAGCGGGCACTAGCCTACGAACGCGAGCGTCGCGCCAGCGCCGGGATCTCGGCGGCGCATGCGTACGCGGACGCCTTGACGCGGCTCCTTGCCGAACCGTCGATCACGATGGGCCTTCTGCGGCCCGACGGCGGCGCCATCCGCGTTGCCGAGGAGATTGCGCTCGCCCACGCCATCGTTGTGGGCTCGACCGGGTCCGGGAAAACGCGATTCCTCATTGCGTTACTCCTCGGCCAGATCCGGCGCGGCCTCGCGGGGCATCGAAAGCATGGCGGGGGACTCGCCATCGAAGCGGAAGTGATCGACGCGAAAGGGGAGACGGCGCAGCTGCTCATGCAGTACTTAGCCGCGCTCTGGCTCGCGGCCGATGATGCGACACGCGAGGTGCTCGCGTCGGCCGTCTACACGATCGACTGGACCCCCGACTACATCACGCCGAGCGCACCGTACGACAACCGCGCGCAGATTGTGAGCGACGCCTACCTCGCGCACCTCCTCACGGACGTCACGATCGAGGCGAGCAAACACGATTACAGCGAGACGCTGCGCCAAGTCCTCTTCATGTGGACGTGGCTCCTTATCGACCTCCGCTTCCCGCCGAACTTCGCCTTCGCGAAGCGGTTCTTCCGCGACGCGCCGTACCGGAAGACGATCCTCGCGAAAGTCGGTAGCCGCGAGGTCCGAGAATACTTCACGGAGATCGAGTCGGTCGTCGCTCGGCAGACCCAGGACGCGTTCCTCCGTCGCCTGCAGGGCGACCTAAGCTTCCCGCAGAACCGCTTCGCCATTGGCGTGCCGCCAGAGAACCTCGATGGCCTCCAGTCGGTGGACGACGCGCGCCTCGTCATCGGCAACTACGGCTGCTCGAACACGCTCCCGTTGTCGCTCGGCCTCGGTCGCGCGACGTGGCGGGCGATCCGGGTACTCCTCGACGCGCCGCGGCGTCGCCGGAGGACGCAAAAGACGATCGTCTTCGAAGAACTTGCGCTTCTCCTCTCGGCATCGACGGAACTCATGGAGATCCTCATGACCGGTCTGCGCACGCTCCGGTCGGTCCGCGTCGGCCTGCTCCTCGCCTCGCAGGATCTCGCGGGCTCGCTCCCGAAGAACGCAGTCCGGAACATCATCCTAAACACCCGCTGGTTGGCGACGTTCCAGTCGCGGCGCGACGAGGCCGAGCTCCTCTTCCCGCACGTCGTGTTCGACGCGACCGACCGCCGCACCCAGGCAGACCGTCATCGCGAGTTTCTCCGCGACGTCGAGACGATGCCGCGCCAGGATTTCTGGTTGACCGTAAAGGGCGGCTACCCGGCGCTCCCCGCGCGTTCGCTCGATCTCCCGGACCCGCGAGCATTCGCGAACGGCCCGTCCGACGAGGAGCTTACCGCGATCTTTCATCGGGAGATCGGACGGCGCTCGATGCTCTCGACGAAGCAGGCCGCCGACTACATCGCGGCGTGGGAGGCGCGCGTGGTCGCGAAGGAAGAAGTCGACGCAACGAAGAACACCCCGCATCAACAGACAGCCAACTCCCTCCAGGGCCTCCTCCAGCAGATGGGACGTACAACGGATACAGGACACGATGATGACGACGACGAAGCGTGACGACGGCCCGGGCGACATCCTCCAGTGGATCGCGACGGCGCTCCTGCACCTGCTCGCATTGCCGTTCGTACTGATCGCCGGGATCGGGAAGCTTCATCGCTTCGCGAGGCTCGCCCAGCGACTGAGCGCCGGCGTCATCACGTGTCCCTACTGCGCGGCGGTGAACCCGCTGAACCTCATGACCCGCTGCCCGACGTGCGGCGCCGTCGAGCCCGGGAACCGTCTCCGCTGCTCGTTCTGCGACGCGGTCTACGACGTCATCGCGTGCGGCGGGTGCGGCGCGACGTTGAGGGTCCTATGAACACGCTTGAGCAAAGAGCGACCGGCATGCCGTCCGCTGTGGGGCCACCTTCCCGGTCCCTAACCATCTCATCCTATGAAAGGCACGAAGAAACGACGACGGCGGTTCAGCCTGCGACGGACGGTCCGCGCGATCTGGCGGTTTCCGCTGCTCGTGCTCTCGGACGTCATCGAGGAACCGATCGTCTGGCTCGCGATTGCGGCAGGTCTGTTGTATCGGTTCGGCTTTCCGACTCTGCCGACTCTCTTTCGGTAACACGCGTCGCGCTTCTCGCTTCGTTGGCCACAGTCACGATGACCGTGCTGCCGCTCCACGCTCAAGGTCGCCCGGGCGTCGCCGACGCTTCGAGGGAACGAACGACCGTTGTCTCCGCGCCTTCACGCTGTGATGCGCGCTCGACCGCGGGCGATCTGGACTTCCCTCGGAGCGCGGCCCGCCCGACGCGATGTTCTCCGCAATTCATCTTGGGCGGACCGACCGGTCCTGCCGTGGCACACGTTCGCACATTCCTAACCCCTACTTTGTATGAATCAGCGACGTTCATCCCTACGCGCGAGGGCACACCGACGGCGTCCGTCCCCGCGCACCGCACTCGTGCACGTCATGCGACTCACGGAGCGCATCGCGCTGCTCATCACCGAAGAGGTGGCCTGGCGCACGCTCGTGCTGCTCTTACTGGTCCCGATCCATTTCCCGGGAAGTCACGGCTGACGGACGCACCGTCCGCAGCGCCGCGGAGAACCATCGGTCCCGGCCCAGGTCCGTCTGCACCGTCCCGGTCGCCGCGAGGCACGACGGCGCCGCTCGTCAGGCATGCATCGTCTGCATCCCGCGCGCGGTCAGCGTCCGACTGCCTCTCGGTGCCGGGCGGTTCAGCGGCTCTTACGAAAAATGCATCCCAGCCATCAATAGAAATCCATCTTGAGGCACAGGAGGCGTTCGACTTCCGGCATCCCGTCCGGCGATCTTCCCCATCCCTACCACCCACCCCTATGACAAAGACCTTTCTTATCGTGATCCCGCAGGCCACGCGTACCGAAGCCTGTGAGATTCCCTCATCGGCGTGGCTACTGGTTCAGCGGATCGTGCGCGAGGACGGTCATGGCGACATGACGACCCACGACCACGGCGCCGCTGGCCAGTTCCACGATTTCCCGTACCTCCCGGGAGCGCATTACGCACTCGAGATCACGGTCGACGAGAACGAGGCGAAGGACGTACTGCTCGCGATCAAGCCGCTCATCGAAGACATCGTTGCGCGGCACACGCGAAGGGTCGCCGTCCCGGCGGAACACTGATGAAGATCGAACGCTCTTCCTATGCACTCAGGTTGTCCGCGGACCCACCGACGGGCGTTCCGCGCGCGATCGACCGAGCCGCGTTCTCCCTGCACACCGTGCCGAAGACCGCTGGCTCGCCCTCAGGACCGCGCGCCGCCCGCGGTGGGCTCCGCAGCGACAACCACGCCCGCGTTACCCGAACCCGCATTCAAAGCTTGAGCAGAGGAGGGAGTCATCACGCAGTGCAGTCGTACCCAACCCATCACCACAACTCTATGAACAGCGTCAACAAGATCATCCTCGTTGGAAACCTCGCGGCGGATCCTGAGGTCCGTCAGACCTCGAAGGGCACCACCGTCGCTACGTTCCCGGTCGCAACCAACCGTGACTTCACGTCGAACGGCGAGAAGAAGAAGGTCACTGATTTTCACCGCGTCGTCGCTTGGGGAAAGCTCGGAGAGATCTGCGGCAAGTACCTCGAGAAAGGCAAAGCGGTCTACATCGAGGGCCTCGTTCTCAACCGTGCGTACGAGAAGGACGGCGAACGCCGGTATGTGACCGAGATCCGGGCGGACGAAGTGAACATGCTTTCGTATAAGCGCGATCGCGAACGCGAGCAGGTCTCGATCCATCCGGTCGACAACGAGGCTGGTTCCACCACAAAGGACGCGGACTAATGCGCCGAACACGAACAGCAGGCGCGAACACACAGAGCTCGATCCGGTGATGACCTCCCTCTCTTTTGCTCAAGGACGACAGCTCGCCAGCATCGACGGCGCGCGCACGGTCGCGGACAGAAGCTGCTGGCTCAGCGCTCCTTCCGTGAACTCCCGGAACCGCGTCGAGGTGTCGGCGAGCCCGTCGTCTTTTTTCTCGTTGTTTCCTCTTCGGCCGCCTGGCCGACCAACACCGTCTCCCATCTCTCTCGGAAGGAGGATGTCGTCGCCGCTCGCGTTCCTTAGTCTTTCACCCCATAGCCCCATGCGACCAACCGTACATCTTGATCTCCTTGTCCCGCTTCGCGACAACGACGGCGTCCCGTTCACGGACGTCGACTTCGAACGGCTCGAGGACTACCTCCTCGGCTTGGCCGGCGGCTTCACGCGCCGTGCTGACGTCGAGGGTGTCTGGCGCTCTCCGGAGGGTGCTGTCATGCGCGACCGTTCCCGTGCGTATGCGCTCACGCTTCCGAAGGAAGTCGCGGATCTCCAGATGTCGCTGCTGACGGTGTACATCCGGAAGCAGTTCCGCCAGGAGGCGGCGTTCGTCGAACAAACACCAACGATTGCGAGTGCTTTCTAAATGACGACATCCTTTTCTCTCCGAGTGAGCTCTTGCCCTGGACGTCTCCGCACTGACGGTCCCGCGCCCCGTGCCTGCCATCGCGCAGCCCGACGGCTCTGGAGCACACCGAAGGCGCGGAGCGTCCAGGGCAATGTGTTTTCGATCCACCCGAATTCAGACCCGAGCTTGCCGACGCGAAGGAGGGCACGTTCCGTCACTCCTAACCTCACTGCCATGCCGAACGATGAACCGAAATCGGGCCGCGCGGGACGAAATCCTGCCGCCGCGGACCGTTTTGATCCGATCCACATCCTGATTCAGCACGCCGATGCGCCTGATTTCTACGACGATCCCGAGCGCTCCGCGAAGCACATCCTTCGCGAACTCAATGACCTCTGGGAGGCGCTGAACGACGCGATTGCCGAGCAGGACGAGGACACGCGCAACGCGATTTCCGACGCCTACAGGCTGCACCTGCTGTACGCGAAGTATTTTCCGGACGATCACGCCGCCGCGCTCGCGGAAGCGGAAGGCGAGTCGAACTAATCATGACGACGGAACTTGACCTTCAAGGTGACCCGGCAGGAAAACCGGAGCCGCTCCGCGCGAACAACCTGGACGGCACCGTCCTCGATGACGCGGACCTTCCCGCCCAGGATGATGCTGGGACCGCGGAGCGGCAACGGCGATACGTCGCACGATACGACCCGCGACGCCAACCGCAGGTCACGGACCGGGACATCGAAGCGCTCCTGTTCATCGGACGCGGCCACGAGGTCGCGCAGTACCAGGTGCACGCGGCGGTCTTCAGCGGACTCTCCGAAGGAATCATGTCCCGGTGGACGCAGCGCATGCTGAAGCGTGGCGCGATCGCGGTGGAGCGCTGGGCGAAGGTCGGGATCAACCGGCTGCGGCTCACGCCGAAAGGCCGCGACCTCCTTGTCTCCCGTGGCATCGCCGTCGATGACGTGTTCACCCCGCGCAGGCCGACGGCGCTCAAGGATGTGCAGCACACGCTCTGGATCAACGACCTCCGTGTCGTCGTCCCGCGTTTCGCGGTGCCGCCGAACGTCCTCGCGCCCGCGTGGCTCCTCCAACGGAAAGTCGCTGGCCGTGCGATGGTCATTCCGGACCTGCTCACGATCCGCACGGACGTGCCCGGAAGATACGTACTCGCATTCGAGATCGACCTCGGCGCGGAGCGCCTAAAAACCGTGTTCCTCCCGAAGCTCGAAAAACTCCAAGCTGAAGTACGCGGCTGGGCTGAAGGGGGGTTCGGCGCAATTGTCGTGCTCACGCGTGGCGAGCGCAGAGGCGACGCCATTCGGGCCATCGTCGCGAGCTTCGATGTGCCGGTCGTCGTCGAAGAGTTGCCACGGATCGCTGGCCGGCCGGCGATCGGGCTCCTGGAAGCACAGCTCGCTGGTGCATTACATACGACGTAGTTCCAGGCGCGCACTTCCCAAGGGAGGGTGGATCTCACTTCAGATGCTTCTCAATTGGTTATCGATTCGCGCTTTCTCGTGTTTAGCTACTCGATCCGCCTCCAACTCTTCACTTCGATCTCGCATGTTCACTAGTCGATGGGAATGACGTATTGCGTCTTCCCGCGCCATCGTTCAACTGCGTCACGCGTCTCTTCTGCCAGCTCTGGGCTCTCGCGTTCCCAACCGTCCTCGTTGTAGAGGTCTGCACGCACAGCGCGGTAAGTTTCTTCGAGCTGCTCGCCCAGTTCTTCGGCGAGCCGACCGATGATCTGCATGGCGAGTCGTTCAATCTCGCTAATGCTGATCATCGACTTGTCGGTCGCGGTCAGTCTCGCGACCATCCATCCGATCATCTCTGCATTCGTGAGGCTGCCGTCTTCTCTCATGTGCTTTCCCTCGCGTGCGTTGTTTGATTGCCGGTCTCCGATTGTATCGACGTCTTCGCGAACGAGACGGCAGCCGGTTGGCGGGGCAGCGCGTCTCGTTCGCGCCGCCCGCGCCCTATCCTTCTACTTTGCGTTCAGGCGATCGACTCGCCCAGGTCGAAGTTGCAGCGTACCAGCGGCCACACTCCGGCTTTGATCTATCACGCCGCCATGGCGTGTCTGCTCTTTTCTCATTCCCTACCGCATGCTCCGGAACGTGATCGAGTATCGGTCGTCGCGGTTGCCGTCGACGCTGTGCATCCAGTCATAGCGAGCCTCGTCGCGGAGAACGTAGAGCGATCCGGGTGCGAGCTCGTAGCGGTGACGCTCGGCCGCGCGCTTGAGTTTCATCACCGCTGCCGCTGCGAGCGAGAGGCCGCAGATGACTGGTCCATACGCCGGATTATCCACATGCCATCCGATGCCGATCTTTGCAGGGTATCGCCAGATGATCGCCTGGGTGAGCGTTCCAGCGTCGACGCCAGCGACCGCCGCAGCGCGATCACGAATGGGTACGAGGTACGCGGGAATCGGCGGCGCGGGATTCCGCGCCGAATGACGCTGCGCATCGTAATCGCTGCCGTAACAAACGATCGTGCGCCGCATGGGGATGCCTCGGAACGTGTCCTGGCGAAACCGCAGCGTGGCGAGTTCGCCGAGGAGCGTGGTCTGTTCGTCGGATGAAAGGAATGCCGGGTGGTAGCTGAAGCCGTTGACCATGACTTGGTCCTCCTTGTCAGGCGAGAACCCCGTCGGAAGCAGCGACACCTTCAGCGCGAACCGAATGTCGTTGATGGTGATTGATGGCCGATGATCTGTGCCCAGAAGCGCTGGCCGAAATTAAGGTCAAATTAAGGTCGAGTGTCGGGATGAGCGATGATGACAAACCGTGCGAATCGATGTCTAAGTCGCTGATCCGCAGCGACTTGATCAACTCAGATCACGAACGATCAACTCCGCGCAAACTATTGAAAACACAGGGCTCGCAGAACTCATAACCCAAAGGTCGCGGGTTCAAATCCCGCCCCCGCAACCAATCGTAACTTACTCAACGGCCAGCGCTTATGCTGGCCGTTCCTTTTTTGTTCCGACTAAAGAACTACTTGGATGAACAGGTTCGTGTGACTCTTCACGACGTCAGAGATCATCACGCTCGAGCTGCGGCTCATCGTCAGCATCCTGTTTTTTTCAGCTCGACGCGTCGATTGCGCGCACGATTGGCGTCGGAGCTGTTTGGGACGACCGGCATGGTGTCGCCGTAGCCTTTCGCCGTCAGCCGGCTCGCGGCGATGCCGTGTGCAACGAGCCACGACTTCACTGACTCCGCGCGGGCCTGTGAGAGCTTCGCGTTGTATGCAGCGCCGCCGACGTCATCCGTGTGCCCGCCGAGCTCGAACGCGCCTGCAAGAGATTTCATGACCGATGCGACTTGCTGCAGGACCGGCTCCGATTCCGCGCGAATCGTCGCTTTGTTGAAATCGAAGTTGATGCCGTAGAGCGCGACGCGACAGTTCTTCGCCAGCGCGCCTTTGAGGCCGGCGCCAACGTCGGCGACCGTCACGTCCCAGACATCGGCACCTTCCTGAAACACGCGCGCCCAGAGATCGCGGCCGTTCTTCGCGTAGTGCGCCGTGACGGTTGCGCCGTTGTTCTCGGTGACCGTCCACCCGGCATTGCGGAAGGCCCCCTCGTACGTGCTGCTGAAATCGAGCGGCGACACGTTCGCCGGCCCGCGGTACATCTTCGACTGTGTGCCGGTGCCGACGTATTGCGGATCGTGGTCTGCGACGGCAACGTTGAGGGGCCCGTCGTCATGACGCGTCGTCAGGAGCTTCGCGCCGGCGAGCGGCGTGACGTATGGGAAGTCCTGCGCATCCGTGAAGGCCTCGGGCTGTGCGCCGGGCGGTCGCAGCGCGAGAGAACGGGCTTTCGCCGCGGGCTCGACGATCGCGACGCTGTTGCTGTAAGCGTCGTTCTTCAGCGAGAGGTCGACATACGTCGCCTCGGGCCCGTTGCCTCGCCGGAACGTACCGTGCGCTCCGTCGTTGTCGGCATTGAGAAACACGAGCTTGAACCCGCTCGCTTCGAGCTGCGCCTGCACGCGCTTGAATACGGCCACGCCATTCCAGTGGTCCCAGGTGGATGTCGGGCCCGGCGGATACAGAGAGCCGGCCCAGTGGTGTCCTTTCGCTTCGATCGTCTGCGGGTCATCCGTCTTGCCGACCCGGAACGTGTCGGTGCCGAAGTCCTCGACCGTCGTGTTGTCCGGGTTGACGGTGAAGAGACTCTGAGGAAACCACGGCGGGTACAGTTGCGTCGCCGCCATCAACGGGGGCACAAGAAGAACGACCAGCAGCAGCGCCAGCAGGAGTCGCCAAACACTGCCAAGCGTCGACATTTTTTCGACCGCGCTCCCGTTCGCCGCTTTCGTCATGCTCGCCCGCACATGATCGCTCAGATCCCGCATCGCTTTGCCTCCGACGCAATTCTACTCACGCCGCCTCATTCCCATCGACGCCTTTTTCTGGCCTCGCGACCCCTTTTTCGAGTCGTCGCGGATCGAGGAAAGAACCGGTCCCCAATGGCTTCGCGAGCGGCGCGGACCGTTTCGAACCGGACCGCCTCTTCGACTTCCTTGCTGCCCGCGGTTGCCGTCAAAGCACAAGGCCCGCGCGCCTCGCGGTTAGCTGATCGATGACGTCTTTGCCCGCGCACGAATGCCTGAACGGAGGAGTCCCTTACCCAAGGTCGTGTAAAGTCAAGCGGTGACGAAGGCCGGCGTCTACATCTTCCTGGCGGCCGTGCTGATGCTGAAGATCGGCGTCGCGCTGCAACTGGACAGGCATCCGCTGCTGCAACCGGACACCGGCCTCGATACAACCGCGTACGTCGAACTGGCGAAGAGAGTCGTGGCAGGAGACACTGCCCTCGGTCCCGGTCTGTATTACGTCTCGCCGCTGTACATCTATTTTCTCGCGCTGGTCTACGCCGTGACGAAATCATTCACGGCCGTGCGCATCGTGCAAGCGATGCTGGGAACCGTCGCCGTCTGGCTGATTTTCGTCACGGCGCGTGAATGGTTCGGACGGCGTGCAGCATGGATCGCTGCCGTATTGGCAGGGCTGACCGGCGTCTTCACTTATTACGAAGCGCTGATTCTCCAGGCGTCGATCGATATCGTCCTCACGGCGGCCGCGCTGTGGTTTCTCACGCTCGCGCTTCGTCGAGAAGACCGCCGCCATTACGTCTTCGCCGGTCTCGCCTTCGGCGTGGCTTCACTGAATCGTCCCAATCTTCTCGTTTCGGCCGCAGCAATCGTGCTCCTTCTTCTGTTCGTGCGACGGTTCGCCGCCGGTGGCGTGCTACTCCTCGGAATCGCGGCAGGACTGGCTCCCGTCACGATTCGCAACCTCGCCGTGGCGCATCAATGGTCGCTCGTCTCCTCTCACGGCGGTATCAACTTCTACATCGGCAACGGGGAAGGAGCGACCGGCTACTTCCATCCGGTTCCAGGCATACGGCCGACCGTCGACGGGTTCGCCGGGGACTCGCACCGCGTCGCAGAGAAAGCAATGGGCCGGCACCTCAGCGATGCAGAGGCGTCTTCCTATTTCACGACTCTCACGTGGCATTGGATCGCGCAGCATCCGCTCGAGTGGACACGGTTGCTCGTGCGAAAGACCTATGGCGTTTTCAACGCCGCTCACGTCTCCATTCCCTTCAGCTACACGTTCTACGCGTACGATGCCGGGACGCTTCTCCGCTACTGCGTCGTCGGGGCATGGCTTCTTGTGCCACTCGGTCTGTTCGGGCTCATTCGCGCCGCCCCACGTCCGTGGGACACTTCGTACCTCATCTGGCTGTCGTTCGTACCGTCGTACACCGCGTCCATCGTTCTCTTCTTCATCACAGAGCGGTATCAGATGCCGTTGTATGTGCCATTGGCGATCGGCTCCGGCGCCGGCATCGACGTGCTGATGCGTGACGCGAGATCGCGTCGCACGCGCGCGCTGCTTGCGAGTCTCGCCCTTCTCGCGGCGCTGTTCATCGGGGCAAACTGGCCGTTGGCGCTGGATGATGGCCGTGGTGAGGAACGGGTGCGGATGGCCGAACACTTCGCCGCACGCGGAGATATCGAGAAGGCGGAGCATTGGACTGTGATCGCGTTGGAGAGCCACATCCATCCAGCGACCGTCCACTATCGCGTCGGCGCGCAGTACGTGAATGCACAACTTGCGGACCCGGCGATCGCTCACCTCGAGAAGGCAAATCAATTACGACCCGCACAACCGCAAGTCGAATACCTCCTCGGCCATGCCTTTCTCGGCGGTGGGAGACCGCGCGATGCAGTTCCGCACCTGCAACGCGCGATCGAGCTCGGCGTCGATGCGCCCTTCGCCGGTTACGAGCTCGCGCTGGCACTGCAGCGCATCGGCGACGGCGCGGCGGCAGCGCAAGCGCTGCGGAGGGTGACGCTCCCATCCGACGCGAAGGTTGACTTGTGGCTCGACGCCGGCAAGCTCGCCGCCGAAGCCGGAGCGCCCGACGTTGCTGAACCCTTTTTCCGCGGCGCGGTGCGTGTCGCTCCCGCCCTCGCACGCACGCACCAACTCCTCGGTCTCGATCTGCTCGTTCTCCGGCGCTACGAAGAAGCTGCAGCCCAATTCGGGGAGGCTGCGCGACTCGATGAACACAACCCGGACACCCTCGCCAGTCTCGCCTGGTGCGAACAACACCTCGGCCGGCTGACCGATGCGCACGGCCACGCCGAGGCGGCGCTGCGTCTGGATCCGACGCACGAGCTCGCGCGCCGGATCTTCGCCGCTACTTCACCCTCACCGCTCCGGCGCTGACCGCCGCCGAAGGCAACGTCGTAGTGCCAATCACCAGACCGAGCGTCGGGGTTCCGCCCGTTGGGGTGGCGACGCTGACGGTGAAAGGAACGCCCGTCGTAATCGCTGATCCGTCGCCGAGGTCGATGGAGCAAGTGCCGGAGAACGTGGTGGCTGTGAGCCCCGTCGAACCGGAGCTCGCCTTTCCCTCCACGACGATCTTGCGAGACGCAGCGGAAAGGGTGGCTTGAAAGTCGCCGCTCGCCGTGCCGTCACCGGGAAGATTGACTCCGATGCCGAAGCGCATCGTCGACAACGACACGCTGCTGAGCACCGCCCCGGGACCGAATGTCGCCGTACCCGCGCCGGTGACGGCGACAGGAACCGGCACGACTTGCGCGTAGGCAGGCGAGATCGCGAACAGCGCCAGAAGGATCAGAAGTGCAAGTCTGTTTCTCATGGTCGTCCTCACTTGATCTGTACGTTGCCGGAGGTGATTGGTGCCGTGCCGCCTTCGACAGGCTCTCCTGAGACCGCGATCGTAAAGCGATCGGTCCCGCGGCCCGGCTCGCCGTTGTCTTCAACCGTCGCTGTGAAGGTGCACGGATTGCCGTTCTTGGTACAGGTTCCCGTGAACGTCGCTTTCGTTCCGACGACGTCAAGACTCGTGATCGAGTTGCTCTGAACTGTCAGGTTGCGGCCGGGGTTGTAGTAGTTGAGCGAGCCGCTCGGCGGTGCATCGTCGGCACTACGACTGATGTTGAGTCCGAAGCTGGCAGTGCCGTCAGGATTGAACACACTCACCTCGCCGGCGCCCGTCATCTTCACCTTCTGACCACTCTTGTCGACGGTGATCGAGACGGTTGCGACGTTCGAGTCGGCCTGGCCGTCATTCGCGACGTAGGTGAATGTATCGACACCCTGGAAGGTGGATGCAGGCGTGTAGACGAAGGAGCCGTCGCTGTTGAACGTCAGCGTGCCGTGTGACGTCGTGCTGACCAGCCTCGCGGTCAGCGACGGGCTGTCGACATCGCCGTCGTTGGCAAGCACGCCCGGTGCGGCAACGCTGCGCGCCGTCTTCACCTTCGTGCTGTACGAATCGTTGTTCGCGACTGGCGGATCGTTCACCGCAGTGACTGTGATATTCACGGTTGCCACATTCGAGTCCGCGCTGCCGTCATTCGCCTTGTACGTGAAGCTGTCTGCACCGTTGTAATTCGACGCAGGCGTATAGGTAAATGAGCCGTTCGCGTTGAGCGATAGAGCACCGTGCGCGGGGCCGCTGACCAGCACCGCGGAAAGCGCATCGCCATCGACATCGGTGTCGTTGGCGAGAACACCCGGCGCACCGGCCGTCAGCGGCGTATCTTCCGTTGTCGTGTACGCATCGTTGTTCGCGACCGGCGCGTCGTTCACTGGTGTAACCGTGATCGATACCGTCGCGACATTCGAGTCGGCGCTGCCGTCGTTCGCCTTGTAGGTGAAGCTGTCCGCGCCGTTGTAATTCGGCAGCGGCGTGTACGTGAACGAGCCGTCGGCATTGAGCGATACGTTGCCGTGCGATGTGCCGTTGACCAGTTTCGCGGTGATCGAATTGTGGTCCGCGTCCGTGTCGTTTGCGAGAACACCCGGCGCACTGACCGTCAGCGTCGTATCTTCCGCTGTCGTGTAAGCATCGTTCGCAGCGGCCGGCGCGTGATTGCTGACGCAATTGCCGGCGAGCGTGTAGATGCCGTTGCCGGTGACATCCGCCGCCACGGACTGACTCTTGAGACCCTGCTCCGGCTGCCCGAGGAACGTTCGGACGTTGAGCGCGTTCAAGGACTGACCGGTTGCGATGTTTTCGGCCTTGCTGGTCGAGAGCGTGATGACGATCTTTCCGGTGGCCGCGTCGTAGCTGCCGCTGTCAGCATCGCCGGATCGTACTGCTTGATTCGTGCTCGTACTCGGCACGCCGCCAATCGGAGTGGGCACGCCGAACTTACCGTACTCGAACGAGACCGCGCCGGTGGCGTCGGACTTCATCGCCACATACAAGCGGTCGAAGTCAGCGTCGGGGACCGCGCGGTTCCAGATGATGTACCACTGGCTGCTCGGCGGCGCGGTCGTGAGAGTCGTCGACGGTTTGACGTAGAGCGTGAATACCAGCTTGCTCGTACCTGCCGCGACTTCCGGCTCGGCGACGTAGAGCCGCTGAATGTTCACGCGCGCGTCGGGCGGCATATTCTGGCCGCTGTCGTTGTCGCTGCCGTCGCCGTTCAGATCGTCGATCGTCAACAGTCCCGGCAGGTGACATGAGTCGGCCGGAACAACAGGCGTGGCAAATCCGCACGACGGACCTTCGCCGATTGCGTTGACTGCTGTGACGCTATACGCGTACGCCGTGTTCGGTGCGGCGCTATCGTCATAGTTGTTCCCGTTGACGACTGCGAGCAAATTGAACGGCCCGCTGCCTGTGCGCCGGTACACCTTGTAACTCGTGACCGGTGAGCCGCTGTGATCGGGCGTGCTCCACGACACCTTGTTCGTGTTGCCGATGAGATTGGCGATGACTGCCGGAGCTTTCGGCACGCTCGGCTCGGCAGGATCGAACGCGCTGAACATGCGCTTGCCGCCGGACTGTCGGGCAATGGTTTCCTTCGCCGTGGCGTCATTCGGACCGCCGTTGATGCACTGCGGCGTGATGCAGCCGTCCGGGTAACCGATGATGACGCGGCCTTCCTTATCGATCGTGGCGTCGAAGAAATCCAGGAGGTTGCGCAACGCCGGCGTGCAGTTCGGACCGCCCGCGCAGATTGCACCGCGCTGCACCGGATCGTTAGGCGTCAGATCGCTCGTGCTCCAGTTTTGTCCGCCGTCGAAAGTCGAGGCCAGATAGAGGTGCCATTCCCCGGCGAAGGACGGGCTCTGATCGTCGCCGGATGTAGGCGTTCCGAAGAACGCGAAGGCGGCGCGGCCGGGGTCTCCGGCGACGACCGCGGGGAACGCTGTCATCTGGGTGTGGAACGTTGCACCGACATCCACCGGCGCACTCCACGTCAGTCCGCCGTCGTGCGACGTGGCAATGCGCGCGTGACGATCCTGACCGTCCATACCGAAGTAGATCGCGCCATCCTTGCCGATGGCGACCGAGGGATCCCAGTTACCGTCGGACGTGCCCGGAATCGGCGAAGAGGTCCACGTCATGCCGTTCGTGGTCGAAATTGCAAGACCCTGCGTCGTCCCCGTAGCGCCACAGAAACGGTGCGGCACAAACACAGTGCCATCCGGACCAACCTTCACGTGACCATGGATGCCGCCGCCGCATTGCGTGCCGGTATTCGCGGTCGGGACTGCAGGCCCCCAGGTCAGACCGCCGTCGACACTGAGTGAGCAGTTCGACGGAACGGAATTGATCAGGTCCTGAGAGCAATAGTAGACGGCGTTTCTGTATGCGGTTCCCGGCGGAATCGCTGGAATTGGAGCGTGATACGGACCGCCGCCGATGGCCTGATGATCGACTCCCGACGGGATGCTGGGCACCGTCGGAAGGATGGTCTTGCCGTCGTCGTCGGTGAAGTCCGTGCCGCTGCCAAGTGGTGTCAGGCCAAAAAGCTGCGAGATGAAGGTGCGCCCGGTGTCGTGATCGGTGAAGAGAATCGGGTCGCCGTAGACGCGTGGCGAACCCGCGGCGATCAGTGAGGCGCTCTTCTCCCAGACCGCATCAGCGGGTGAGGGGCAATCGCTGCACGTCACACGCAGCGCGGCTGCGCCGAGATTCGTAAGCGAGGCGCCGCCGCCGAAGCCGCCGAACGACATGATCGTGCCGCCGTTCGAGACCGGGCCGGCGCTGTTGCTGAAGACTTTCTCGCTCTGCCAGTTGACGCCAATCGACGGCTCTCCCCAACCGTCGCCAAGACCCGGCGGCGCCGTCAGAATGTCGAACCTCGGCGTTCCGGCAAGCGATTGATTGACCGTTTGCGTGATCGATACGGACGTGCTGGGCGCGTAAGTGGCGTTGCCGCCATAGGCCGCGGTGAGGGAGTGCGTTCCGCCCGACAGCGACGAGGTGGTGAACGTTGCCGTCCCGCCGGACAGTGTGCCCGTGCCGAGCGTGGCTGCGCCGTCCTTGAACGTAACTGAGCCGGTGGCAGCAGAGGGTGCGACCGTCGCCGTCAACGTGACGGTTTGTCCGGTGTTCGATGGATTCAACGATGAAGTCAGCGAGGTTGTCGTGGGCGTCGACCCTGTGGCCGGCTTGCACGACAAGTTGCCGCGCAGCGTGTACGTCTTCGTGCCGCCGTTGTTGTCACTGGCGTCGTTCGTGAGGATCCCGCCGTTCCCGATGGCTCCGACAAGTGTCTGGCTGAAGATCTGGATGTTCGACAGGACCATCCCCGGATTGAGCGATACATCGAATACGTGCGTACCGGTGATATCGGAGAAGCTGAGCGACGTCTGCGCTTTCACCTTCATCGTGATGACACCGGCGCTCGTGAATGAGCCGGTCACCGCCCCGCCGCTGTTGCCTTGTGTCGTGTTCTGGCTGTCGGTGTACCCGTAATCGAATTCCGGCGTCGTCGGGTCGAGGTTCTGAGTGCCGGTCGTGTCCATTTGCACGAAGAGGTTGCGCGGCGTGCCGGTCGTGTCATTTGCAGTGAAGCCGACGATCCACATCCCGTTCGGAGGAATCGGTGACGCGAGGTTCGCTACGTTCAACGTGAATGTGACCGACTTGTCAGCATCCGTGGTGTATGGCTCGGAGACCTTCAACGACTGCACATCGAGTTGTGCTCCTCCGGTCTGATCGCCCGCGGGATCCGTCGCGACTGTCACACCTGGCGCGGTGCACGACGTCACGCCATCGTCATTGTCGACGATGGTGAGGACGGCGGAGGATGGTGAACCGAGCGTGGCGCCGCCCGAGGGCGTGCTCAAGGTGAGGTTCACCGTCTCGCTCGACTCCGCTGCCGTATCGTCAGTGATGGCGACGGTGAAAGTCTTCGAGGCCGAGTCTCCGTCGGCCCAGTTGAGCGTCCCGCTCGCGGCGGTGTAATCGCTGCCAGCCGTGGCGGTGCCATTCGATGTCGAATAGTTCACGCTGACCGCTCCCGACGAGCCTCCTGAACGCGAGACTGTGATCGTTGCCGTTCCGCTTCCTTCGCTCGACGAATACGAAGCTGTCGAGAACTGTAGAGTGCCGGCCGGATTCGTTGGCGGCGGGTCGAACTGCGAGTACATCCTCTTTCCGGTTGACTGTCGCGCGACGGTGGCCCACACCGACTTTGCGGTGTTGGCCGGATCGGTTGCGCACGCTCCCGTGCAGCCGTCCGCGTAACCGACGACGACGCGGCCCTCCTGATCCACCGTCGCATCGAAGAAGTCGAGAAGATTGCGGCATGGATTCGAACCGCCTCCGAGCCAGATGCAGCCTCGCTGCACCGGATCAGGAGACGCTTTCACGGTTGTCCACGTTCTGCCGCCGTCGAACGTCTGCGCGACATACAGATCCCACACTCCGTTGAAGCTCGCGTCCTGGAACGGGCCGGCAGCTGGGGTGCCGTGGAACGCGAACGCCGCGCGGTCGGAGTCGCCCGCGACGACCGCTGCGAAGACGGAGTTCGAAATCCCGAACGGCGTCCCGACGTCGGTAAACTTCGCACCATTCGCGTAGGTGTCCCACGTCAGTCCCTTGTCGTGCGTCACGGCGATCTTGGGATGTCCATCGCCGTCGCAGAAGCCGAAGTAAACGGTCCCGTCGGATCCGATTGCGATCGATGGATCGCTGTCTCCTCCGGCGCTTCCGGGAACGCTTCGGATCGCCCATGACTGTCCGTTATCAGACGAGACTGCGAACGACTGTCTGCCGTTGCAGCTCTTGTTCGGAACATACGCTGTGCCATCGGGCGCGACCTTGATGTGGCCGTGCAGGCCACCGCATTCGGTCGTCCACATCGGTACCGATGGGCCGAACGTCTGGCCGCCGTCGAGACTGATTGCGCATAGTGCCGGTCCCTCGGTGCTCTGAGCGCAGTAATACACACCGTTCGGGTACGCCGGCCGGGGCAGATTCGGATCGCGCGTCAAGGGAGCGGCGAGCGGACCGCCGCCGTACGTCTCGTGATCGATGCCCGCCGCGATTCCCGAGCCCTGGCTCGGAATCCACGTCGCTCCATCGTCATCGGTGTATTCCGTCGTACAGAACGGAGTCAAACCTTCCAACTGGCCCGCGAATGTGCGGCCCTGTTTCGAGTCGGTGAAGAGGATCGGGTCTGCGTAAACGCGCGGCGAGGTGGCGATGTGTTGATTGACGCCGACGTTCGTCCACGTCGCGGCGGTTGGCGAGACCTGGTCATTGAAGTTGATCTTGAACGTCTTCAGACTTCCGCCGCCGGCGAAGATGACCGCTCCGGTCTTCCAGTTCACGCCGATCGACGGTTCGCCGAACCCTGTCGTGCATGTCTGAGAGGCGGGGCACGGGAAGTCGCCGTAGGCAACATTTTCCGTTCCGGTCGCCGGCGCACTCGGTGCCTTGTGCTTCAGTTGCGCGTTGGCCGTGTAGCTCGTGAGGCTGCTATCCACGGCCGGCGAGAACGGGAACGCGGCGACTCGATACGTTCCCGCGGCTGGAGCATCGAGCAGCACGAATTCGGCTGCGCCCGTTCCTGCGCCGGAACCCTTCAGATACGTGCCGTCCGGAGCGTAGACTTCGACGTCCCAGTCGCCGACCGGCAGGAGGTTGATCTCCACGACGTAGGGACCAAAGCCGGCCGATGGCGGAGTGACCGTGAGACTGAAGTTGTCGCACTTGCTCGCGTTCGCTCCCGCACAGCGAGGCGAGTCCAATAGATCCGGATTCGCGGGCATGATCCCGCCGCTCCAGTTTATGGTGGGATTACTCTCTGAGACGGAGCCAGCTGGTGGGGTCGCTGCGATGAGCTGGGTTGAGAGCAGGAGAAAGAAGACGGTCAATCCGAGGAGGGTTGTGCTTGCTTTATTCATCTGATCCCTCGATGGTTACTGTGCCGGTCGCATCGTTACGAAAACGGAACGGCATCGCACCTGCATATTGGAAGCCAAGTCACCATCGGATGGCAGTGCTACTACTGCAATGGCTACGATCGCCGACGCAAAGGCAACCACGGAGACACAGAGAGCACAGAGGGGAATCTCAGTGACCTCTGTGCCTCCGTGGTGACCGGTTTTTCAAATTGACCCCACTTCTCTTCGCGCCGAGTGGATGAAACGTCGCCGGTTTTCTGCGACCATGAAGAAATGACTGCGCGCATCAGCTCCGCCGTCGCCTTCCTTTGTCTGCTCGTGTTGTCCTGCAGCTCCACGCCGCCCGTCGTTTCTGCGCCGGCAGCGATGCCGGCCGCGTTCGATGCCTGCGCACTTCTCACTCCCACCGACGTCAAAGACGTTCAGGGCGAGGAGCCGGTGGAGAGCACGGCCAGTGAGCAGAGGGATGGGAATCTGATCATTCATCAGTGTTTCTTCCGGCTCACGGAGTTCTCTAAGTCGGTCAGCCTCAGCGCCGGCATCGTGGGCCGCGCCTATTGGGAACGGATGTTCGCGGAACGATCAGATTCGAAGGAAGAGGAGGGCGAACGCGAAGATCGGGGTAACGCTCGCCGGACGGTACGCCGGCTGGGCGACGAGGCCTTCTGGCTGCCCTCGCCGGTCGGCGGCACGTTGTACGTGCGGCAGGGCGAAAACCTGTTGCGCATCGCCGTCGGTGGCAAGGCTTCTGATGCCGGCCGCCTCGCAGCTGCGACTATGCTCGCGCGCCGCGCTCTACCGCGGCTACCGAAACCGGCGCGCGGTCGGTAATAGTTGCCAGTTGTCAGTTTCAGGAAAGAGTCAACGAAAGCGTCAACCCGTTCGTCAGGTACAGGATGCTGCCCTCGATTGTCGCGATCACGACGATGCTCTTGACGGGACGCGGCCTATCCCTCCCGCCCGTTGGCGCTTTGGCTACGACCGCGAGGCGGCGAGCTGCCACCCCTCCGGTCCACGCGGATTTTTTTGTCGCGACGAACGGAAGCGACAGTTACAGCGGAACCCTTTCGGCTCCGAATTCGGGGAAGACGGACGGACCATTCCAGTCGCTCGATCGCGCCCGGAGAGCCGTCGCCTCCTTGCGCGCTTCCCAGCCGGCGAGAAGCGGCGCGATCATCGTGATGGTTCGCGACGGCGTCTACGCGCTCCGCGCCACCTTCGCGCTCGCGGCGGGGGATTCCGGAACGGCGCAGTCTTCGACGATCTATGAAAACTATCCCGGAGAAACACCGGTCTTGAGCGGGGGTACGCGTGTCACGAGCTGGACGAACGCTGGCGGCAATCTCTGGAAGGTAACGCTTCCCTCGCAGACAGCAGCATTCGAGAACCTCTTCTACAACGGTGTGAGGCGGCTCCGGCCGCGGCTCGGCGGCCCTCTCGGCGCGTTCTACCGCATCGCCAGTACTGTCTATTTGACTGCTCCGCAGCCGCCGGCTCCGAAGCCCGACCCGAATTGTGCGGTCTATGTCGACGGCAGCGGGTGGGAATGCTTCGACCGGTTTCAGTACGCCGCGACCGATCCGATCTCGAGCACGTGGAAGAATCTCGCTCCTGCCGCACAGAACCCATGTCACCAGCCGGCCGGGAATCCCGCGCTCTCCGGCGATATCGAGGTCCTCGACTTCGAACAGTTCAGCACTTCGAAGCTTCGGATCAGTTGCGTCGATGACGTGAACCGGATCGTCTACATGACAGGCCCGACGGGGTTCTCGCAAAGCCATGCCAGTGAGGCAGGATTCATCACGGGGAATCGGTATCTCGTCGAAAACGTCCAGGACGCGCTCACCCAACCGGGCCAGTGGTTTCTCGACCGCTCCGCATCGCCCTGGACGCTCTCCTACCTGGCCAATCCCGGCGAAAACCCGAACGTCGATACCGTGATCATTCCTCAGCTTGCGCAGGTTCTCGTCGCCTCCAACCTCCGGTACGTGACCTTTCGAGGCCTGACCTTCGAGCATGACGACTACGTCGTGCCGCCAGCGGGACACGTCTCCCATGAGCTCGAGCCAGACGTCAGCGCTGCCGTTTCCTTTCAGAATTGCCAGAACATCACGTTCGATTCGGGAACCGTCGCGCAGACCTCGGGAACCGGTCTCGAGCTCATTCCGTGCCTCAACGGATTCTCGCCGGCCTATTGCGTCTCGACCGATCTCAACGCGGTGACGGCCGGCAACGTCGTCGAAAACAGCGCTTTCTACGACCTCGGGGCGCTGGGGATGCGCATCGGCGAACCGTTTTTGCAGGTGGATACCGACGCCAACGAACCGCAATCGACGACCGTACAGAACAACGTGGTCGAGGGCTATGGCCGCACGATTCCGGCCTCCTTCGGAATCGGGCAGGGGATGGGGCACGACAACCTGTACACGCACAACGACGTCTACGATGGCTACCACTGCGCCATCTCCACGTCCCAGAGCATCGCCGACACGACCGTGCCCAGCGGCATCGGCAACGCCAACAACGTCATCTCCTTCAATCACGTCTACAACCTGCTGCAGGGAATCATGAACGACGGAGGATCGATACGAATCGATGGAGGAAACGCGGTTTTTACGGCTGCGGGCAACAAGATCCTGAACAACAAGATTCACGACGTGAGCGACGCGTCCGCGCTGGACTCCAACGGATATGGCGGCGATGGAGTCTATCTGGATGACAACACGGGCCTGGTGGACGTGGAGAACAACCTCGTCTATCGGGTCTCAGGCTTCCCTGTTTATACGCCGCACGGTCCGGCCGCACCCAACGAGGCGAACATCATTAAGAACAACATCCTGGCGTACGGGCGCGAGGGGATGATTTCCGTGAACTTTCCGTACGGAAGCGGCGTGCCTTCCACGGTCGAACAGGTTTATCTCATCAGGAACAACCTGTTCTATTTCGACCGCAACCGCGACTCGTCGCCGAAGTTTTGGGTCCAGGGCGGATGCGTCTACAGCGCGGGATTTCCGTACCTCGGCTACCAGGATTGGAACCAGAACATGTACTGGCGCACCGACGGCCAATTCGCGAGCGACAGCAAGGCGTTTGCAGTGCAGCCCGCCGCCGGCCCCGGTCCCAATGCGCCCTGCGCCGGAAGCAGCACCTGGACTTTCTACACGTTCTCGGGGTGGCAGCAGACCTTCGGCGAAGACGTTCAGAGCGTCATCCAGAACCCCGGCTTTGCAAACCCGGCGTATCCCTTCGACGACTTCTCGCTGCCCCACGGCTCCCCAGGAGCCGGATTCGTCGTGTTCGATCCAAACCGCGCCGGACGCTCCAATCCGCTGATCCACCCGCCCGCGGTGCCGGCGACGTTTCCCACGAAGACTTTCGATCCGGTGAGCGATTTCTAGCGGGGAGCAGGCGGTTCGGTGAGCGATCGAACCGCAGCTGCTGCCGGATCCTGCGCGCTCCACGCCCGATCTGCATACGAGTCGCTCGACGTAAAAGGCCCGGCGCTGATGATCGCGCCCCTCGACGACGCCGCTTCCGATCGGCCGCCCAGGCATCTTCGTGGCGAGCCCAACTCCGTCGAAAGGCCGGTTCCTTCTGGGAATCGAGAGCGTGCCTCTCGCGGAATCGCTTCGGGCGTGATATGGTTCGTAACCATCATGCATGTGGATCACGCTGTGGAAAACGCAGCCGATGGGCGGCATCACGTAGAGCTTGCTTCGGTGACCAAGTCCTCCCAAAACCGCCGCGGCATCCTCGAGACGGACGACGTCGCTCGGAATGCTTCGCCGCGCGTCCTTTTTGCTTCACCCTCACCGGACGAGCTAATCGAAGACGCGCAGAATGAAGGGTGCAACATCTGATCCTGATGTCCTCTGACTGCTGGGCGCCCCCCTCAGCTCCCGTTCCGCGAGCAATTGACTGAACTTGGAGAACGGTTGTGCCGGAAGTGTCGACGAATCCGGTCTGCGACTTTCCCACTGGTAACTCGCTTCACCGCGACGTCTGGACGCTAGACGATCGTCTGCGATACTCCCTCCACATCGAAGCATTCGCGGCTCTCATTCGCGATCACCATACGCTCGCCCCGCTCGTAGCCGCAGTGCAAGCGCCATGGGGGCACGGGAAGACTAGCTTCATGCGGATGGTGCAGCACCGGCTTGATCCGGACCATCCTGACCTGCCTCGAGACGCCACGCGAACTCCATCGAGAATGCGCCGCTTCGGACGATGGGTGTACGGGTTCGTTTCGCTGAAGCACAGACTGAAGCATCCCACGGTCTGGTTCAACGCATGGAACCATCAAAACACAGAGGAACTTTGGGCAGGTCTCGCGCATGGCATTATTTCGCAGCTCTCATCCCGGTTTCACATTCGCGATCGCATTTTGTTCTGGCTGCGTATCCAGAAGAACCGGCTGGATGCGGATCGCGTTTTGAACGGTCTTGCAGCGCTTGTAATCGAGCAAGCAATCCCGATCGCGGTCACTGTCTGGGCAGCGATCCATCTGTTTTCCTTCGTTCGAAGCAACCCTTTGCCTACGTCGACTACGGCAGCGCTGGTCATCTTGGGGACGTTGCCCGTGCTTTTTGCATTGCGCGCGGTGGTGTCGGAAATCGCGAAGAGTTCCTACGCCCAGTTCATCCGCAACCCCGACTACCGTGCTCACGTGGGTTCTCTCGCTATCACCCAGGACGACGTCACGTTTTCACTGAGCCGCCTGGTGCACGACGATCATCCTGCCATTGTGTTTCTGGACGATCTGGATCGCTGTTTCCCTTCACACGTAACGGAAGTTATCGGCGCGATCAATCTTTTTCTGGCGAACAACCACCGTTCGTGCATCTTCGTTTTAGGGATGGACACGGAGGTCGTTGCAGCCTCGATCGAGGTTGCTCATGAGAAGGTTATCGGAAAGGTATCCAGACACGATGGAGAGCTGGGATGGAACTACATGGATAAGATCGTGCAACTTCCCATCGCACTGCCGGGCATCCTGGCAACGGATCAGGAAAATTACTTCCGCACCCTCCTTGGAGAATCCAGAGGCGATGAAAACGCTGGGTCGAGACCTTATCAGCGTCCACCGACGCTAGCTGGATTAACGCGAGACATCGCCGCTTTGCAGCCGCATCTCTCTTTTAACCCGCGAACTCTCGTCAAGATCGCGAACCTTTCTCGGTTTTACCTCCTTCTGCAGGCAGAGCGGCATCGAGTCGGCTCGCTGGCAGCGAACGAGAAACAGATTCTCACGTGGTCGATCGTCCTTGCCCGGTGGCCACACTTCGTTCGCTGGCTGCAGCGGCTCCAGCAGAGTGTCAAAGACTCGGACCTCAACTCGCCTTCCGTGCGCGGCAAGCGTAAAGAGTCTGCGGCTGCGCTGGAAAGGCTGATCGAGCGAGCACGCATGACCAACAACGCGGATGCCTGGACGACTGAGCTCGATACCGACGGCATCGATCACGGTGGATGGGCCCTCTCGCCGGGACTCTGGGAACTCTTACACGACCCGAACTCTGCGCCGGACTTGTTGCAGGCATCGGAGTACGGCTTCTGGTGAAATCAAAGAGGACTGCCGAGGTGTACGGGTTTCGACACAGGACCGTCTCGGCGGACGCACAATTCTGTGTTGCACGAGGCGATAACCACTTGATATTCCTTCAAGTTCACCAGTTGTTTGGTCGGCACAACCATTGCTCAGAGTGTCCGCGATACGGATCCAGCACATGATGCCCACGCCAGAAAGATTTTCCGGTCCGCCGCACCAGCAAGGACGCTTCGAACAACTGTCGGATTGGGTGTTCGCTCGACAGCGCGGTGACCGCTATCTGCTGATTCGTTCTTACCCGTTCAATGTTGTCGAGGTTTCGTCCGACGACTTCGCCGCGGTGCGGGCGTATTTCCTGGACGATGCGGAGCTGCCAGGCGAGCTTCTGGGCCTTCTTCGCCGGTCGCATCTCCTCGATGGGGAGCCCGATGGAGAGAAAGAGCTGAACTCCCACCTCTCCGCCATACTGCTCGTCACCACGGCGTGTAATCTCAATTGCGCCGGATGTTTTGCGAGCGGTGGTGACTACGGTCTCGGGCGCCAGCACATGTCCTTGAAGACCATTGACGCGACGATTGGCTACCTCAGCCGGCAGATCCGGCGCTTGCATGATGAGGGCTTTACCGGAAGGTCCACATTCGGTCTCCACTTCTTCGGCGGAGAGCCCTTCATTGTCTTCGATCGCGTACGTTATGCGACGGAGAATGCCGTGCGCGAGGCTGCGGATCTGTCTCTTGAGCTGGGGCGGGAGATCACTCCTGACTTTTTCATTACAACGAATGGCACCTTGCTGGACGCGGAAAGGGTACAGTTTCTCTGTGAAAACAATTTCACCGTTCTGGTTTCGATCGATGGACCGGATCACGACGCGCGCCGCGCATACGCATCTGGCCAAGGCTCGCTGGCCAAAGCCATCCGAACGTTTCGCGATCTACGCGAGGCCGGCGTCACTACCCGCCTCAATACAGTCGTACTCGACAAGGACGTTTCAGAGTTCGGGGAAACCCTCCGGTGGTTCAAGCGCGCGGTGTATCGAGATGAGCCTTCTCTATCGATCTACCACACGTTTTCATTTCAGCGGGAAGGACCGGGGATGCCTGTCGGAATGTGCGGTAACACGTACCCGGGAGCAGCCATGGACAAGTATATCGCCGAGCTCAAGGACTTCAATAGCGTGGGATATCAGATCTACGAAGTTGCCCTTCGCAAGAAAATGGCCACAGGTGGGACGTTCTATAAATGCTCATCCGGCGTGAAGCGGATAGCCATCGGCCCAGGTGGCCGTGTCTACCCGTGTCAGGGCTTTGTTGATCCGACTTTGGACATGGGATCCATTCTGGACCCGAATTTCAACCATCATCAATCATCGGCCGCACGTCGAATGAGGCAGCGAAACATTGCGACGTTAAAGCCCTGCCGCGATTGCGTCTTTTCAGCGCTCTGTCCACACAACGTCGATTGCGCGGCCCGAGCCCACTACACGCTTGGCGGAATCGGAGAGATCGATGTCAATGGCATGTGCAGGGTCGGGTTTGAGCTCATGGACAAGTTCCTGTTCGGCGAGACCCAAGCCGAAGAATGCGATTCAATAGAAGGGCGCATTGCGGTCGCTAATCTGCTGCAATAGAAGGAGAATTCGTATGTCGTTCACAAGGCGTAGTCTTTTCGTGCTCATTTTCGGGTTATTATCCCTGACCGGTTGCCAGCGTACCGAACAAGCGGCTTCGCCCGCAAGCGCTGCAGGAGTGCAGGACCACGTAGCTGTCGGTGCGATTCTGCCGTTGAGCGGAGAGAACGCATCGTTCGGCACGACCGCTCGGGCGGCTTTTGAGATCGCCGAAGAGGATATTCGCGCGCAGCACCGCAGCCTACCATCACTCGTCTACGGAGATTCGCGCCTTGATAAGGATCAGGCATTAAAGGAATTCCGCCGGCTGGTCGATCAGTCGAGGGTCGTCGCGTTCGCAGAAGTCACCGGCAGCGGCGTGGCGCTCGCACTCAAGGACGTAGCCGCGCGGGAAAGTGTCCCCATGGTGTCCGGTGTTGACACCTCGCCCGAATTGACCCTAGGCGGCGGTCCGATGTTCTTTCGTGTCATTCCGTCGGACGCCTACTCTTCGCAGGTGCTATCGCAATGGGTAATCGGGAAGGGCATCAAGAAGGCCGCGCTCGTCGCGAATCAGCAGAACGACTGGGCGGTGGGATTCAAAGCATCTGCCATCAACGCGTTTCGCCAGAATGGTGGGGAGCTGCCGGACGATGCCGTCGTAACCGTGACCAACGATACTGTCGATTTTTCGCCGGCAATTTCGCGACTGAAGAAGCAAACACCGCAGGCCGTGTTCGTTGCACTGATGGGCAAGCAGGCCGGCCTTTTTGTCAAACAGGCCGTGGATAAGGGGTTGAAAGGGCCATTCCTGGGCGTCGACAACCTCGCCCAACAAGAGTTCACGGAGACTGCCGGCCCAGCACGCACTCGCGCGCTAATAGTGTTGCCATCGGATGTGAAATCTGAGGCGGGGAAGAAGTTCGCGGCGCGCTTCCGCGCAAAGACTGGGCGGGACGCGGACGGAATCGCTTACAAGGCATACGACTCCTACATGGCTGTGGAGAACGCAATCGAGACCGTACAGCGATCTGGTCAAACAGTCACCGGTGCAAGGGTTCAGCAGGCTCTCAAGGCTCTAAAATTCGACGGGCTGACGGGCCCCATCGCTTTCGACCAGAACAACGACTTGGCCGATGCCAAATACGATCGTCTGACGTTTGACGCCGCCGGCAAGACTGTTCCGGCATCCTGAGGTCGTGATTCTTGTTTGAGATACTGATCGGCGGCTGCCTTCGTGCGGTCTACGTCCTCCCGCTGTTGCTGGGGTTCGCGGTCGTTGCACGGCACGGCCGCTATCTACCGCTGTGGTTGCCCCAGGTCGGGACTCTCGCCGCCTACACCGCGTATGTTCTGGCCGAACGGTGTCAGTGGCGGACAGGATTTTCGGTTGTTGGCGCCGTCACGGTGGTAGTCGTGGGGGCAATGGTTCTCCACAGGCTGCTGTTTGCACGTTTTGTCGAACGCCGGCAACCTTACCCATCGTTGATTCGCAGTATCGCGATCATCGTTATCGTGCAAGCGTTTCTCGGGCTACTAACAGGCGGATATGCTCTGTCATATTTACGAATGACATCCACGTGGCAGATCTTTGTCGGTCCACCGGTCAACGATACGTTGCGGGTGCCGGACCTCATCGCGCTGGCCATCGCACTGGTTGCGCCAGCTGTCCTGCGGCCTCTCATCGAGCGGACGCGTTTCGGCTTGAGTTACCGCGCGGTGGCATCTAGTCGAAGCTTGGCGCACGAATACGGTCTCCCCGTGGTCATAGTGGACCGCGGCGTGTTGTTTCTGGGATCAGTGCTTTCTGCCGTTGGTGGCATTGTCTATGGGCTCCATTACGGCCTGAGTCCGGACATGCTAACTGCGCCGACGCTCGACGTCGTAGCAGTGGTCGTGGCGGTTGGCTCTGAACGATTGTGGTCCGCGTGCCTGCTTCTCATCGGCGTCGGAGTGCTGCAATCGTTTTGTCAGGCGAGCGCTGCTATCTCCAGCTTCGAATACGCGGTCTCGTACGTCGTACTCGCGTTTGGACTGGCGATGCATCACCTCTTCCTTCCAAGCTGGCGTGCCGCCACTTGGAGGTTTGGGGTTCGCGGGCGCGCAGCCGGGAGCACAGTGTGAGCTCGATCGTTTCAGACGTCGTCGTCCGAGCGGCGCTGGAGTCCACACTCGCGATTGCAGAGGCTCTCCTGCTCAACCGACTCGGTCTTCCTTTCGCCGGAATCACGGTGTTTTCCGGACTGGCGGCCTATGGTGTGGCGATTACCCTTAAGTTTGGCCCCCTCGCTACTCTGCCTGTGGCAGCCATCGGACTGACGATCGTGTTGCTGTTCGTAGTGCTTGCCCCCAGACTTCCGGAAGATCGCTGCCTGTTGCTTTCGCTGGCGGCTCTAGCGGTCGCTCGCTCGTTCGCCGGAGCGCTGCCGTGGCTCGGTGGGCAGCTCGGAATCTCCACCACGACGACGATTCTGCCTTCTCAGGAGGCGCACCGCTTCGTTCCACTCGCAGTTGCTGTGTTCTTGGTGGCAATCGGCGGAGGGCTCATTTTGCAGCGAGCGCTGCTCGGACTGGGGGTCGACATTGCGCGTTTGGGGCCCTCTGAGATCCTCGCTCCGGCGCTCGTACCGATGGCTCGCATCCGCACGATGTTGTTCTTCTTCGCCGCCGCACTCGGAACTTCCGCGGGCTTTCTGTTGAGCTGTTACTCAGGGCGAGTCGATCCCGATATTTTTCGCATCGACGGCGCCATCACCATCCTCGTAGTCGCATTGGCAGCCGGGTACGCGCCGTTGCGACTTGCGTTGGTTCCACTCCTCTTTTTCGCCTTCCCGGATCTGTTTTCTTCCCTGACGGGATATCAACGCGCCGCGTTGGCGCACGTCCGCGAGATCGCGTGGGGTCTGGTGATCCTGGTGTTGGCCGGCCGGGGACTTGGGGCCGTCGCTCAGGAGAAGGGCTCCTCCTTGCCGGTAGCAGCGGGTAACGGAGCACGTGGCGGTGGATAAGACGATGGATCTCGATTGGTCGCTGCAGTTGAAGGGTGGTTGGAAGCGATATAGCGCGGACATCTTGTTCGAAAACCTCGATCTCCAGATCGACCCGGCAAAGGCGATCCGTGTCAGTGGCGCGAACGGCTCCGGCAAGACGCAACTCCTTCTTGCTCTCAGCGGCCTCGTCGCCTTCGACCGAGGAGATTTGCAGTTGAAAGAAGGACATCGTGTGCGATCGCTTCCGCCTGACCCGCATGCACGCGACCGCTATATCCGTTTCGTCCCTGAACGAATCGGAGCACTCGCATCATTTCCGGCAGGGGAGGTGGTTCTGGCGCTCAGCCGTGAAATGTCGGCGACGAGCTTCCGCTCACGAAGACGCGCCGCTGCTCGACGGTTTGGCTTGGACGAGGCGCGCCTCCGCGCAGTCGTCGGCGCCTATGTGGACTCGCAGCTTCCGGCGGCTCGCCTCTCCATCGGTCAGCAGAAGCGGTTGTCGATTGGCGCAATTGGTTGTCTGCCGAAAGCATTGCTCTTCGACGAGCCCCTGACCGGCCTGGACGAGGAAGGCATTCGGCAGGTCCTGCAACTCATGACAGATTTCCGACGGGCAGGCGTGGCAATCGTCGTCGCCGAGCACCGGACCGAAATCGACTCTTTCAATTTCGACGAAGTGATCGCTATGCCTTTTCGGCGGTCGAACACCGACGCGGATGTGACAGTCGGTCGAACCGCCACATTGGTGCCGCCGCGTGGTCCAGACTTCGATGAATGCCGACTCGTTTTGAGGAACCTCAGGGCCGGATATCCGGGGAGCGAAATCTCGTGTCGAGAGCTCGTAGTACGTCGGGGCGAGGTAGCTAGGATCATCGGTTCGAACGGTGCCGGAAAGACTGGCTTTCTGAAAGCGCTTGTCGGCGCAGGCCCGGCAAGGCTGCAAGGTCACGTCGAGTTGGATGGTCGCATATCGTCTGACCTGCATGGCTTCTTGGCCTCGGGCACGGTTCGCTACATGAGTCAGGACCGGCGAACGTTCCCTGAGCTGACGGTCTCCGATGCTCTTGGGGCAGCCAGCATCGCGGGAAACGACCGTCTGCCGGACGAAATCCGCGAGCTTGCACGGATCGTGGGCGCGCAAAAACGAGTCGCGGATCTGAGCTCAGGGAACCGAGCCCTGGTCGTCCTGGGGCAGACGCTGGCCTCGCGACCGCGACTCGCCCTACTAGACGAACCGCTCGCAAACGTGGACATCGAGAATCGGCGTCGAATGATCGCGCTGATCGCGCATGCACGATCTAGTTGGGGTACGAGCTTCCTTTCGGTCGAGCATGGGGAGACCGAGACGTTCGAGGACGTGAGGTATCATATCGTTCGCGACCATGATAGGAGCGAGCTTCAGCGTTTGTTGTTGCCTGTTGCAACCATGGGCTGACGCCACCACAGCAGCGTCCGACCGGGGTCTGCGGTGACGACGCTAGTACTTCAGCAACGACGCACGGCCATCGAACAGGTTGTTGACAGAATCGAGGACCGTCTTTTCGAGAAGCGCCAGGCGTGGGTCAAACCGACGGTCGAGCGTCTCGGCGATTTGCTCGCAGCCCCAAGTCGAGGGTTCAGGATAGGTGTTAGGTCTGACCTGCAGGACTGGCTTGGTCTCGCCGCCAAGAACAATGAAGAACAGTTGAGCCACAGGGTAACTCGCTACCAGGGCGCAGAGTGGTCTGCTGACCGCCGCGCCTTTTGCATTCACCTTCTGAATAAGTTGCAAGGCAAGGTGACTGATCTCTCCGAAAAACTTTTGACATCGCTGGTAGTGGGCGGGCTGCAATATGTGGTCCTTCATTACAACGCGAACCTGCGAGAGTTTCGCGGGGCCTACCTGCGAAGCAACGTGCTCTCCACAGGAAAGCTCGATGCGGTCAAGTCTTCCCTCCGCGTACCCCATCGGCGCGGCGCGGTGAGCTGGATGAGCAGCCTCCTCAGCGAAGGCGCGGAGGTAGTTACCCTTCATGATGCCGGGCTTGATCTAAGAGGACGCGTTGCTGCCGAGGATCTCGTCTTCGGAAACCACTCCGTTTGTGGCTTCCCTCTTCGCGATGAAGTGGCGCGCTCACTCGGCGGGTTCTTCTTTGTTTCGCACCCTGTCCAGGGGTTGTTCACTGAGCCGGGAGTTTCGGGGATCATGGTTGAGATCCGCCACGCGTTCGAACGTGAACTCGCTCGTGCGGTGGAAGCGGATTTGATTGTTGAATTCGGAGCGGAAACGCTGCAGCGATCCGAGGAATGGAACGATCAGGCATACCTGAAAAGCCTTGGCACCGCGCCGATCATGAGTCTCGCCGATACAAGCCCGACCGGATTTCTTGCCGGGCTTCGCATTACGCGCGCTAGGAACGCTGTGGAGCGCGAAGCCGAAGAAAGTGTCCTCGATTGTCATATCAGCGAAATGCCCTTCATCAATGCGGTGTGGTGGCATCTTCAGCTAACATCGACGTTTCATGAACAATGGTCCGATCAGCTCCCACGCCACCTTCACGAGTTTTCAAAGCTCTTGGACTTGCGACTCGTAAAGGTGAACGCCAGTATTCCGCGGCTGGCCTGGATTCCGCAATACCGATTGGTGCGTCCCGGCAGCGATACCGATCCCGGCGTGGATCTAACTCATCGATACTACCCGCCGGAACTCGTGGAACAACTTGACAAATGGACCGCGGACAAGGGTGTGAGCTGGCTCGCATGGCACGTACGTGTAATGCGGATGTTCGCGGAAGATGCTGACCGCCCACAGACGCGGTTCCATCACCGAATCGATGCGGCTCTGGCTGTTTACGCGGGTCCCAACCACGCCGATCTGGTCATACCCATTTTCGGTGGCCATGACGGCTCGGCGGAGCGCGTTGTCGGTTTTTTTCGCATCAACTGCGATCCGGCACCGGTCGTTCGGCCAGCGGCGTTCGTAAAAGCCTCCGACCCCTTCATCGGGTTTCGTCAGCTCTATGCGCTTGTTCAGGCTTCGGTCCGCGATCTCGACCTCGGGTTCGGGAGACTCCTGTCCTGGACGGATGATGCTCTACACCATGTACCGAGTGAAGTGCAATCGATCCGCCTTTTCAAGCAATTGGTCGACGCGGCGCGGTCGGTCTCGGATTGGGCGGTGCTTTACCTCGCGGATGCTCTCACTGGTAAGACTCACAATGACCGAGCGTCTTTCGAGATCGTTGATCTCATCTACTCTCATCTCTCGACAAGTCTGAATAGCGATCTAAAAAGTGCTTTGGGCGACACCCTTGCAGCGTTTCAAAAGCTCGGTGATGGTCTGCAGAACCTTTCCGCACAGAATCGTCTCCCGGACATCCCAGTCATCACGCTCTGGCTGCAAAGCTCCCGACCCGTAGTCGATATCGTTCAGCCAACGGACATCAAGCAAACAAACCAGATGCTGGAAGATCTCTCTCAGTTGCTGGAACGCGACCCCGGATTACCACAGCTGCTCAGCTATCTGAGTTTTGCATTTTCTAATGATGGCGCAGGAATGAAGCTTGAGGAGGCGCTCGACCTTCGTAAACGGTTGCGAATTTGCCAAGTACTCGGAGAGACCTCGCCGAGGGTTATGTCGGATGAGGAGGGCTCACCGCTCGGTGCGGAAATCGTGCTCGACTTGGGGGTGCCTCCCTCTGATGATGACATCACTGCGCTCGCGGTGACGAAGATCCACAATGAGGAGGGCGCGACGTGGCTCGACCTCATGTGGCGGATTAAAGATTCAAAGGACAAATACTGCACCCTTCAATGGAACTGGCGCAGGGTGGATCATCATCCGTTTCCAGCGGCGGTGCAACCCATCCCTTGGAAGGTGTCTCGGCGGGTCGGAGCGGTTATCTCGCAAAATGCTCGAGTCATCCTATCGGAGGAGCTAACGGGCAAGCGAGCCGGTGAGATGATTAGCATCGAGTCAGCGTTCGTTCATCCTCCGGAGATCTTGAAAGAAAACCTTCATCTGTTGGAAACCTCTCTGGGCGTTGCTGAGGCGCAGGGAAAGGCTTGCTGGAAAGTTGTGGCGATCGCGGAGCAAGAATATCTTCTGATGCTTGTTGGCGGCGAACCAGCAACGTCAGTTGTTACCGCATTCCAGAACGTCGCGTTGGCATATGAGCGCGGTGCACACCTCGCATGGATCCGGGGAGAGGAGCATTACGAGCGAGAGACTCTCGCCGAGCAACTAGCCGCCGTCAATCACGGCTACACTGGACCTGTGGGTTCCCTACGGCACGAGTTGACAATGACCAAAGCGCGATGGGGGGCGGAGCGAGCGTTATCTCCAGAAGCAGTTTTGGACGCAATGCGTGCCTTCATCGAACAGGCCAGTGCAATCATTAGACTTGGCGAGGCGGCGATCGATTTTGCGAAAATGACGGAACACCAGCAGCCCCAATGGATCTCGGTCACAGGCGTGGACTTATCCGAATATATCGCTCAGGTCGTTCGAGCCTATCAGCCTTTGGACGGAAGAAGCATCTCGCTAGAGCAAGCAGATCATTGGAGACTTCTCCGGAATACCGTTAAGATCGACTATCACCTATTCATTCACGGTTTCTCGAAGCTCGTTGACAATGCGGTCAAGGTTGCTCGCCAACATGAGTCCGATCAATCGGTGTCAGAAACGATGCAACCCGGCGTTTTGATCACGCTGGACATCGCTACGGATTCGCTGCTCCTAACAATCTCCAACATATCGGCTCCCCTCGAGGAGGGGCACCTAGATAGAATTCGTCGCGGGCTGCTAAGCGGTCTCACCGAAGGATCTCGCGACCGTCGCGGACGGGGCGGCCTCGGGCTACGTGAGGCATGGAAATGTTTCCAGCGCCTCGGGATTGCCGTAGACGTACAACTTGCGGAGCCGCCGTTCCGAGTGGCCGTGAAGCTATCGATTCCGACCTTATGAGATCGAGGGGACGGGTCGCGTGAAGGTTCTCGTCGTAGAAGACAATCCTGATCATGGAATGGAGATCATAGCGGCGCTCACTTCTCGTAATGTCATCCTCCAAAGGCTGTTGAGCGCTCGGGGTGCTTCGCACGATGTGGTCGCTAGAAAAGACATTGAGTGGGCTAAGTCACGCAAAGATGCTCTGAAGTATCTGGCCAAGGGCCCCGTCGACTTGATTCTGCTGGATCTCTATATGCCTGAGGAGACAGGTGCTCCCGGGCCACCAAGTGATGTTCTCTACGGTTTTGATGTCTTGAGAGCAGCACGGTTGCAGAGCCCTTCGCCGGATGTTATCGTGATCTCGTCCAGCGCCCGGGACACGGGTTACGGCCTGCTGCAGTTCGAGAAGGCCCTGGACGCCGAAAATCTTTCTTTGATTCCGGACGACATCCTATGGAAAGAGGACTACGCGGATCCAGACTTCTTACAGGGCAAAATTGCTTCGTTTTTGCTCGATGTCTCTCAGGAAGAGGAGAAAGTACTGCGAGAGGCAAGCATTCTCATTCCGCCGGCAAATATGCCAAGCCTAATTCGTCACGTGGTCCGACAGTTGAAGAGGCTAGCACGCTCGGCAGAGCACGGGAGGCCACTGCCCGACGTCGTCTTGAAAGGAGAGACAGGGACTGGACGTTCGATGCTAGCGAAAGCGTTTCACTTGTTGCGAGCTGGACCTGCTGATAGGCGACTCGGTTTCGAGTTTGTCGATCTTCGGTCCATTAGCGAGGGCGGTGGAGACGCTGTTACAGCCCTCACCGGTGTCAGTGGAGGAGATCGCTGGGCGCTGGGTGCGCTACCACGTAGCACATACTACACTAGATCCGGCGACTGGGTGAGACTTCCCGGTCAGGCGATCGAAGAAGGGTCGGAGCGCCACGTGATCGACGGTGCGGCGAGTGTTCGTCTATACCCAATGCCAACGGATCGAGCAGGGTTCGACGCGTCAGGCACTCTCTACCTCGGTGGGCTGTACAACCTCAACGAAGCGTCGTTTAAACAGCTTGAGGCGATCCTATCGCCTGAGCTTGACAGCCGATACGTGACCACGCGCGGGGTTGCTCCAATGCGCCTGCACGTGGGGCCCAGCGTTGTCTTGGCAGCCGGTGAATTGTATATCCCTCGATTGGGCGAAGTCGTAATAGATGTTCCTCCGATCCGCAAGATGGGGCCGGAGGAACGACAATGGCTGTTACATGCGCTCGTTAACCGGCGCCGAGAGGTGCCGACAGGTGTGGGTGGCGGCATATCCGTCAATGATACCTTCGTTGATAGCACAGTTCGAAACATAATAGGATCCGAACTATCGTTTGGAAACAATCTCGACGACATGCAGGCGATTGCCAATTTGGTGCTACCGGAAGAGCGATCGATTACATGGCGGCACATTCGTGCCGCTTGGGAGCGTGATTCGCATCGTAGGCATTCACTTCCGCTAGCAGCCCCGTCGTGAGGTAGTCACCGGTCCATAGTCGATTTCACTTTATAGAGGAGTTCATCATGCCCCGCGTGCTCATCGTCGAGGACGATCCGAAGCGCCTTGACTTCGTCCGAGTGTCCTTGCAGCGATCGAATGCTATCCTCGAGCGCGAGCTTGCCGGCCGAGGGCTCGCGTATCCGAGCGTGGATCCTAGCGACATCTTGACAGCTCGTGATCTCGAAACGGCGCTCGCCCATCTCCGGGAGGAGCCATTTGTCGATCTCGTAATTCTTGATCTTCAGATCCCGCGATCGCCAGGCGCCTCCCTGCCAGATCCTGAGATTCTCTACGGATTCGAAGTTCTCGAGTATGTGCGCAGTGAGCTCCAATCGGCAATTCCCGTCGTGATTCTCTCGGTCAACGTGGATCCGGAATCGTGGGAGCGCAGCCACGGCCTACGTCAGCATAAGCAGGTGCTAGACGAACGGCGGATCTATCCCGCCGATGATCTGTTGCTGAAGGAACCAGGCAGGGGAGGAGGCGGTGGCTACGGAGTTGATTCCGACCTCCTGCAGCGTAAGCTCGTGAGCTTCCTGATTGACCTCAGCGAAGAGGACGAGCGACTACTCAATGCGAATGAGATTATTGTGCCGCGCCCTGGAACCAAAATGAGAAACGTTCTTCGGCAGCTCAAGCGGTATGCTTGCTCAGCACTGCCCGACCAACCACGCGCTGACGTTTTACTGCTTGGAGAGAATGGCGTCGGGAAGACTACGTACGCTCTTGCTTATCATCTGTTGCGGTCACGTCAAACAGGTCGGCGCCTCGGATTTGAGCATCTCGATCTGGGTAGTTTGGATTTCGCGGGATCGGCCCCAAATATTGCATTGTTTGGGGCCTCGAACTTCGACGGCGCGTGGAGTCTGGGCGCCTTCGCGCGGAATACGTTCTACCGACGCGGGGGCAACGACCAACTTTATCCCGGGCAAGTGATCGAGGCTGCAGGCGAAGAAATCGTCATACCCGGGGTGCTGAGTCGGACTCTCTACCCAACATCCGAGGATGTTCCTGATTTCGATCGCTCAGGTACGCTGTTCCTCGACGAAGTGGTCAATGTGGGCGAAAACATTCAGGCGCTGCTCCTGCAGGCATTGAGTTACAACACAAAGGATCGTCATGTTTACACAACGGGGCACGCTCCAAGGCGGCTGCGCGTTGGACCCACAGTAATCTCAGCAACCGCACAGAAGATCGCGACGGAGGGCGATCCGGCCAACGCTCCTCTCGGTGCGAAGGTGTGGCGAGGTCTGAGCGACTATCGTTTCCGCATCGATCAACGGCGCGTCGTGATTCCGCCTCTACGCGAACGCCGGGACGAGATCCTGCCGCTGCTTCGGCGCCTCGTCAGATTACGAACCGGCCAACCGAACATCGTGATCGAACCCGATGTCGCTGAGATGCTTAACGAGCGTCTTGAGCTTTACAACAATGTCGCGGATCTCCAGAGAATTGCCGATCAAGTCGAACCTCAGGAGCCCTCGGTTTCATGGCGACACGTTCGGCCTCTTTTCCTGCGCGAGAGCCCGGTTTTAGCGGGTTATGTGGTTGCCGACTCTGCATGGGATCGTACCGCCTGCGCGCGTTATCTCGAAGAGGTGGAACGCACCGGAGACGTCATTGCGCTCAGCCGCATAGCGAAGGAGAAGAAAACCACGGGTTTATCGGCTTACCGCGTAGGCCTCATGTTCTTGGACAGGTGCGGTTGCACGATGACCCAGCGCTGGCCGCACGACGACGAGACAATAAAGTTCTTCGGTCATGACACCGGGCGTCTTAGGACATATATGTCACGACTCAACCCCGATCAGTCGAAGGCGCATGGTTTAAGAGAGGCGTTGCAAGCACTTCAGGAATTCAAACGCTAAGTCCGTGTCTTGTGCAATGCGCCCGCCTGGCCGGTACGGCGGATCGGCGAATGTTACTGTCGAGTGAGCGTAGACGTAGCAGATCAATGAGTTGTTGCAGCGAGCGGGGGCGCGGAATCAAGAGGCCGATCGGATTGTGTCAAGCGATGATGATGTATCGCACGGCAGCGACCACGCAGTGCGCCGCCCACGCGAACAGGATGGCGAAGTGCGCGATGTCGAAGAACACGGAGACTCGCGCGCCGAGGATGCGCTCGTTATGGCCGAGAACCCGGCCGAGCAGAAGGCGTAATCCGGCGATGCTTACAATTAGCACGATGGCGCATCCAGTGTGGCGTAGAATTTCGAAAACGAATTCCATCGGGGACCTCCTGTTATGGTGATTGTGGTACTCGCGCCCTACGACCGCTCTATTGGTAGAATCTTGCCAACTGCCGCGCTTGCGATTCTGCGCGGAGAAATCTAGCAGACCGGTATGCACCGCTAGCCAGCGCGCACGCATGTCGTTGAGTCAGCGAGCGTTACGATCAGTGTGCGTCCATGGATATTTCGGTATCTTCATGACGATAGGCGCGCGAGACCTGGCCAAGCCCTGAGATCTCCAACCAGTTTCGAACGGCGCCGACACAGTTCTGTTTCGCCCGTGCTTAGGATTTTGTACGCGCCGGTCTCCGGAATCAGTCTGACCAACTGGGAGCTTGAGGTGACCTCAGCCCTGCCGCGCTCGGCAGACCCTACGCGTTTCGATCGTTCTGCCCATGGGAACAGCACAAAACATTTCGTGATTGCCTGACGCCTTTCGAGCGGCGAGAATACCGTCGTGGCCGGCGAAGACATTGTGGTTTTCCAGCTTGTGAGCCGAGGCGACTCGAAGTGCGATGAGTGTGGCCGTGAGCTGTTCAAAGGGAACCTGCTCAGGAAGGAAGGTCCGCGGGGACTCTGCATCGACTGCGCAGACCTCGGGCATCTCACGTACGTTCCGGCCGGCGATGCCTGCATTACGCGCCGGGCCTCGAATTACTCGCCGCTGCGCGCCATCGTCCTGCGGTTCAGCCGCACGCGAAAGCGATATGAGCGCCAGGGCATTCTGGTCTCGGATGAGGCGCTCGCCCGTGCCGAAGAGGAGTGCCTCGATGATGCAGAAGTTCGCGAGCGGCGGAGAGAGGCTGATGCGGAACGCCGCGCCGAGCGCGATGCCGAGTACGTCGGGAAGTTTGCAGACGAGATTCGCAAGCGGTATCCGGGCGCTCCGGCGGAGGTACCGGACGCAATCGCCGCGCACGCTTGCCAAGTGCACTCGAAACGCATTGGCCGCACTGCAAGCGCAAAGGATTTCGACCCAGCCGCGATCGATCTCGCGGTGCAAGCCTTCGTTCGCCATCGCCACACACAGTACGATTCGCTGATGGCTGCCGGAATCGACCGCCCCGAGGCGCGCGCCCAGGTTCGAGAAACGATCGACGTCGTTCTCGCGAAGTGGCGCGAACGGGCGTAGTCGCGGGTGCGCTTCCGTTCGCGATCTCGATCGATCGTTCGTGCAGGTGCCTGAACGTTTCATCCGCGGATGACGCAGATGGGGCGCAGATGAAGAACCGCATCTGCGTGAATCTGCGTCATCTGCGGATCAAGCGCTACACATACATCTCCCGCAGCATCTCCGCCGCCGAGACGTCGAGTTGCTCCTCCCTCCGAATTTCTTCGAATCTGCGGACCAGATCTTCGGCGCGGATGCGGCGGCGGTCGGCGCCGGCGATGTCGGCCGATACGCGGCCCTGGTTCATCATTACGATGCGGGTGCCGAGGGTGGCGGCTTGTTGCATGGAGTGGGTGACCATCAGGGTGGTCAGGTGGTGTTCCGAGATGATGCGTTGGGTGAGGCGGACGATCTGGTCGGCGCTTTTGGGGTCGAGGGCGGCGGTGTGCTCGTCGAGGAGGAGGAGGTCGGGTCTGTGCCAGGTGGCCATTAATAATGTGAGGGCCTGACGTTGGCCGCCGGAGAGGGTGCCGATGGGGTTGTTCATGCGCGTTTCGAGTTGCATGTTGAGCGTGGCGACGCGGTCGCGCAGGTCGGCGTGAAGCTTCGCTGGCAACAGCGCTCCGAGTCCTCGGGGCTGGCCGCGGCGGGCGGCGAGGGCGAGGTTTTCGGCGACGGTCATGTTGGGTGCGGTGCCGCTGAAGGGGTTCTGGAAGACGCGGCCGATCATCGAGGCGCGGCGATGCTCGGGCCATTTCGTGACGTCGAGTCCGGCCAGCGTGATGGTGCCTTGATCGAGAGGGAAGGTGCCCGCGGCGGCGTTGAGGAGGGTTGATTTTCCGGAGCCGTTGGTGCCGATGACGATAACGAAGGAGCCTTCCTCAATGTCGAGGGAGACGCCTTGGAGCGCGCGGACCTCGTTGGGGGTGGCGGGGAAGAAGGTTTTTGTCAGGTTTCTTAGTTGGAGCATGGTGGCGTTCCGATTGGTTCATTCATCGCGGGATCAAACCATCCGGGCGAGGACGCCCGGATGGCCGCGGACGAGACGTCCGCACTCCGAGCGCCATCGGTAATACCAATGCGCCGAAGACGAAGATGGCGGTGACTAGTTTCAGGTCGTTGGGGTTGAGGCCCCAGCGCAGGGCGACGGCGATGATGAGGCGGAAGAGGACGGAGCCCATGATCGTGCCGGTCAGGGCCGAGCCGAGACTGTCGGAGCCGACGAGGGCGCGGCCGATGATGACGCTGGCGAGTCCCCAGACCACCATGCCGATTCCCATCTGCACGTCGGCGAAGCCTTGATATTGCGCGAGCAGCGCGCCGGCGAATGCGATCAGGCCGTTGGAGATGGCCAGGCCGAGGATGATCATGTTCTCGACGCTGACGCCGAGGGCGCGGATCATCTGCGCGTTGTCGCCGGAGGCGCGCATGGCGCTGCCGAGATTCGTGCGGAAGAAGAGGTAGGCGGCGCAGGCGACGAGCAGGACGACCGCGGCAATCAGCAGGAGGGAGCCTAGTTCGCGCGCGCTCACGGGCCACCCGATGAGTATCGCGGTGTCGCCGCCGCTGAGACGCCGTCCGATGCGTTCGGCGTACGTCGTCAGCGTTCTTGCGGAGAGCAGCGGAAGGTTGCTCTGCCCCATCACATGAAGGTTGATGGAGTAGAGCGCGGTCATGACGAGGATTCCGGAGAGCAGTTGATTGATCTTGAATCGCGTGTGTAGCGCGCCGGTGCACGCGCCCGCGAGAGTGCCGGCGAGGAACGCCGCGCCGCTGGCGACGAACGGATTCATCCCGCGTGTGAGCATCGCGGCAGCCACAGCGGCACCGAACGTGATCGAGCCGTCGGCGGTGATGTCGGGAAAGGCGAAAACGCGGTAGCTGATGTAAACGCCGAGGGCGAGCAGGGAGAGGATGAGACCGATCGTCCAAGCGGAGACGAGAAGTGTCACGATGCGTCTCCATTCGCGATCGGGAAGATCCAGCATGCGCCACGCTGGAACTCGCTTTCGCCGGTGCCTTCGATCGGGCGGTTGTCGCGAAGGAGGTGGACGACCGAGAAGACGCTCCGTGCCTGAAACGCCTGCGCCAGCACCTCGGCGATCTCGATCTTCCCCCGAGGCAGCGACCGAAATGCGGTCACGGCGGCGTGGAAGTGTCCGCGGAAGGCATCGCTGACCGGCCGAAGAAACGGACGCGCCTCTTGGGACGGGGACGCCGAGGCGAAGCCGACGATGATGCTGCTCGTGCGCGCGTACTCATGCTCGGGCATGAACGACAGCCACTCGCGCACATTGGGAAAGTCGAATCGTGCGGGATCGGGTTGCGCTGGCGAGCGGCGCAGCATCGTGCAGATCAAGCCCGACACTTCGGCGGCCATCACAACGCCAAAGTCGTGAGTACCGGCGACCGAGGCGCAGACGCGGACGATCTCGCTCAGCGGAACAGTGCCGCCGGGATTGCTCGCTTCGAAGCGCAGCAAATGGCTGGGCGCGCCGCGGAACTCGATGGCGTACAGCGCCTGGATTTCCGGAACGAGGCCGCCGGAGCGGGTCATGTAGTCGGGCGTCGACGTGCCATCGGTCGGCATGTACACGGCGCTGCCGGCAGCGGCGACGAACTCGCCAAAAAGGCCGTGGCAGTCGTCGTAGCTGCTGCCGAGAGCGCCGACGCCGAGGGCGAAGAGGTCGGGGCTGGCGGTGATCGGAGTGGTCTTTTCGTATCCGCCGTGCGCGAGCTTGGTGGGATCGCCGACGAAGCGAAGTTCCGAATGAGCACCTTCGAGCGGATAGCATTCGAAGAGTGCCTTCTCGGAGTCGATTGCGCGCGGGCCTTCGGTCGCAGGCGCCGGCACCTCGTCTTCCGTCGCCGTTCCGAACAGCAGCGACTCGAGCTCGACGAGTTGCAGAATCATCCGCACGCGCTCGGATGCCGCGGTGATCACAAACGAGCCCTGCAACTCGCGGGTGTCGCGATACGCGGTCATCAACGCGCCGATGCCGGCGGAACTGACGTAGTTCACCGCGGAGAGATCGACGCGCAGGTGATGCGCGCCTTCGCGGATCATCTCGGCGATGGCTTCGTCGAACGGCTGCGACCAGTGGTTGTCGAGCCGCCCTGACACGCGCACGTGCAGGAAGTCGCCTTCGCGTTGCTTAACGATTTCCAACAGGTGCTCCTATGACTTCTTTCGCCGATCGGACGAGAGCCGGCGACAGGGTGATGTTCAACGCGCGCGCTGCGTCGAGGTTAACGATCAGGCGCGTCTTGCCGAAGTCCTCCAGGGGAATGCGCCCTGGGTTCTCGCCGCGCATGATCCGCGCGGCCATGTGCGCGGCGTGACGTCCGCTGTCGCGATAGTCGCGGGCCACGACGATCAGCGCGCCGCCGATGGCCTGCGTTTTCTGGAAGGCCACGATCGGGACGTGCGCCTGCCTTGCGGCGTCACTGATGCTTCCGAACGCGGACGCGGTGAGGTTGCCCGGAAGCTGGAGCACGGCGTCGACGTCGCGCCCCATCAGCGCGGCCGCGGCATTGGGCACGTCGGTGGCGGTGTCGGCGGCGACGTAGACGACTTCGTATCCAAGTTTCTTCGCCGTCTTGTCGAGCGCTTCTTTCGATACGACCATGTTTGTCTCCGCCGGGCAGTAGAGCGTGCCGACGCGGTGAACGGCCGGAAAGTACGTCTTCAGAATCGCGAACGCCTCATCGTTGGCCGGCAGGAGGTTGACGCCGGTGACGTTCGGCGCGTGATCGGTGTTGCTCTTCCCCACGCCTGCTTTCAATCCTGACGAGACGTAGTTGTAGACGACCGGAACGTTCTGCGCGCGGCGGAGCGCGGCCTGGAGCGTGGGCGTGGAGAAGGTGATGAGCATGTCGGCGCCGCCGGTGACCGCGGCGTCGATCAGCGCGGAGACGGTGGCCATGTCGCCGTGCGCGTTCAGCGTCCGGACTTCGAAGTCGCGTCCGTCCTTCAACCCCGACTCGCGCAAACCTTCCATCACGCCGGCCGCGGCATCTTCGACGTCGATGACGTCATTGAGTTGAATGAAGTACAGCTTCCATCGATGGCTCGCGGCATTCGTGCCGCGCGCGACGGGATGCTGGTGCTGCAGATCGGAGAGCAGCAGAATCGCCGACGCGACGATCACGACGGCGAGGCCGAGCACGACTCTGCGTAAGGCGATGAGCACGGAAGGAGGCCGTATGCTCGGCTGCGAGGGAGGAAGTGTCAAGACCGTTTCACGCGGAGACGTGGAAACACGGAGGTCTTCTCCGCGCCTCCGCGTGAGCCGGTTCTCCCGAAACGCCTATACTGTCGTCAAAATCAAACCTTGAATGCGTATCGATCCGGGCCCGGTCGCGTCGCGCGTTCAACAATCAATCGATTAACTTTTTCGGAGGATCCTGTGCGCAAACTCACGCTCATCCTGATGCTGCTCTTGCTCGTTTCACTTCCGGTGATGGCGCAACAAGCCACCGACACTGCTGCCGCGGAGACGGACACCACAGCAACGACGACCGCGGCGACGGAAACGGCAGCCGCGCCGAAGACCGAGCCTGCAGCGGCGGGTGCTCCTCAGGTAGTCAAGGTCGGCGTCAGCTTGACCAACCTCGGCAAGCTTGACCTCGCGACCGGCACGTACAACGTGGAGTTCTTTCTGACCTTCACGTGCCCGGCGGGCGTGACCGACTGCTCCACGGATTTTGCCCTCGACTCCGGCGTGATCACCAAGAGTGAGATAGCCGAGAAAGCCCCAGGCCGGACGGTCTTTCGCGTCAAGGCCGACATGACGGAGGATCTCGACCTCTCGGAGTATCCGCTCGACGAGCACGAGCTGACGATCTCGTTCACTCATCCGACCGAAGATGCCACCAAGCTGGTGTACGCCGTCGATAAAGACAACACGTCAGTCGGTGACTCGGTGAAGCTCGCCGGCTTCGACATCGTCGACTCCGGAGGCAACGTCGAGACCAAGAAGTTTGACGGCGTCGACGAGAACTTCTCCGTCTACTCGTTTCACATCACAGCCCGGCGCGTACGGCTGTCGTCGTATTTGAAAGGTTTCCTGCCACCATTCTTCATCGTTCTGGTCTCGTGCCTCGGACTTGTGCTCCGCGCCAAGAGCATCACCAATCGCCTGACGATGGGGACGGCCGGTCTCCTGAGCGCCGTCATGTTCCACATCAGTTCCACGTCGGCCCTTCCGCCCCTCGGCTACCTGACCCGCGCAGATAAGTTCATGCTGGTTACCTACGTCATCCTCGTCGCCAACCTCCTTTTCTGCGTCCTGATGTTGATGAAGGACGATAAGAAGGACGAAGCGGGAACGGAGAAAATGTACAAGACAGCGCTGATCGGCGTGCCGGTGTTGGCGGTCGTCGTCTATCTCGTCGTGTTGCTCAAGATCGTGTAGCGTTGAATCAATCCTGAATTGCGCAACGGCCGGCCTTTGTGCCGGCCGTTCTTTTTCAATACCCCGTTCACTGCGGCAGAATGCTCATCGGAGGTCATCTCATGTGTGCTCGGGTTCTGTCGTTGGTCATCGCTCTTCTCGTCGCGATTACGCCGCTCTTCGCCGCGCCGGCCGCTCCGAAGTACATCCTCCTCAAACCTCAACGTGTCTTCGACGCTATGAGCAACGACACCCACGAAGGGTGGGCCGTGCTCGTATCCGGCGAGAAGATCGTCTCGGTCGGGCCGAGTCTCGCGATTCCGCCGGAAACAGTGACGATCGAGCTGCCGGGGATGACGCTGCTCCCCGGACTGATCGATGCGCACTCGCACATCCTTCTCCATCCGTACAACGAGACGCTCTGGAACGATCAGGTGCTGAAGGAGCCGCTCGCGTATCGAACGATCGCGGCGACGCTGCACGCGCGCGACACGCTCCTTGCCGGTTTCACCACCCTTCGCGACCTCGGCACCGAAGGAGCGGGCTTCGCCGATGTCTCGGTCAAGCGCGCCATCGATGAGGGTCGCATACCCGGTCCGCGGCTCTTCGTCGCCACGCGCGCGATCGTGGCCACGGCCAGTTACGGTCCCGGGCCCGGCGGTTTCGCGCCGGAGTTCGAGCCGCTGACCAAAGGCGGACAGGAAGCGAGCGGCACGGCGGAGATCCTGCGCGCGGTTCGCGAGCAGATCGGACACGGCGCCGACTGGGTGAAGGTCTACGCCGATTACGGCCGCGGCAGCAGCCCGGCCACGCCGACGTTCTCGCTCGACGAGTTGAAAACGCTCGTCGATGAAGCGCACAGCGCCAACCGTCCCGTGTCCGCGCATGCCACCACAGCCGAGGGGATGCGTCGCGCGATTCTCGCCGGCGTCGACACGATCGAGCACGGCTACAACGGCACGGACGAAATCTTCAAGTTGATGGCCGCGCACAACGTCGCCTATCTGCCGACCCTGGCCGCCGAGGAGGCGTATTCCGAATACTTCCAGTCGTACAAACGGGGAACGAAGCCGTACACGAAAAGCATGGAGAACGTCCTGCGCGCGTTCAAACTGGCCATGGCCAACAACGTGACGATCGGCTGTGGCAGCGACGTCGGCGTCTTCACGCATGGCGACAACTACCGCGAGCTGGAATGGATGGTCCGCGCCGGCATGACCCCCACGCAGGCGCTCCTCGCTGCCACATCCGTCGACGCCAAAATCCTCGGCCAGCAGGACCACTTCGGCCGCATCGCCCCCGGCCTTCTTGCCGATCTGATCGCTGTCGCTGGAGATCCGACGCACGACATCACGACAATTGAGCATGTGTCGTTCGTGATGAAGGGCGGGACGGTGGTGGTGGGAGGGAAGTGAATAGAGTTCAGCGCGAGTGAGGTCTCACGCGAAGCCGCGAAGGCGCGAAAGAATCAGAACCTTCTTCGCGTCTTCGCGTGAGCCCGAGCCACCGCCTCGGAATGAGGGTTTTCAGCGGTCGTGAATCGCGTGCTGTGGAGGCATCGCTTCGTCATCGAGGATGGGGTCGTCGGGATCGATCTCCATCAGCACGCCGTCGCGGACGATCACCAGCGGCGTGCCGGTCTGGCGCGCGATCTCGCGGGCGCGGGCGGCCGCGCGGCGCAGCGCTCCCGCTACTGCCTGCATGTCGGCGTCGGCAAGTTGCGATGCTTGTTGCCTCATCAAATGTTTCCCTCTTCAATCAGCACTTCGGGCCGCCCGCTGTTGTCGAACCACTGCCATACGTCAACCCGTTGCCGGTACACATCAAGGAAGTTTCTCATACCGCTGGCAAATCGCCTCTTGATCACATCGGGCGGGACGTGATGCCCGCCGTGTCGCACGCGCGTCGCAACACGTGCAATCGCTTCCTCGGGAGAGCGCAGAGAAAGAAACACCAGCTTGACGGTGTAGCCGTTGCCGCGCCACTGCTCGATGCGCCGCAGGTAAGTATGTCCCGCCAAAGTCGTTTCGAACGCGAAACTCCGCCCGGCGGCGGCGTGCGCGTCGATCTCAGCGAGCATCAGACGTCCGGCTCGAAAGGCGGCGGCGTCGGGATCGAAGGGCGACAGTCCCGCGGCAATCAGATCGGCGTTCACGAAGAGCGGCAATCCTGCTTCCTCGGGCAGAAACTCGCGGGCGAAGGTCGTCTTGCCCGCGCCATTCGGTCCGGCGATGATGATCACTTTCTTTTCATCGTTCATGACCTGATTTCAGCTTGTTCATTGGCACCATCGCCGCCGCGCGTGTTCGTCACATCGATGAAGACATCGGCGACGAGTGGAAAGGTCGATCGGATCTCGCGGTCGAGGTCGTCCATCGCCTGGGAAAGCTCGGCGATGTTCATGTGCGGCGATGGGTGCACCTTCGCGATGACGACGACCTCCTCCGGGCCGGTGTAGACGGAGCGCAGCGTCAAGACTTCTTCGATTGCCGGATTCTGGCTGACGACCGCATGAACGTCCTTCAGCTGCTCCGGCGGCAGGGATCGTCCGATCAGAAAATCGGCCAGCGGCCGGGCCACGCCGAACGCCGTCACGGCCAGCAGGAGTCCGATCAACAGCGAGGCGATGGAATCGGGCACGTTCGTTCCGGCGATTTTGCTCGCAAGAAGTCCGATCGCGGCGATCGCGAGACCGGCCAGTGCCGCGCTGTCTTCGACGACGATGGCGCGAACGACCGGATCGCTTGCGCGGACGAGATAGCGCCACACAGTGACGCTGTATTCGCCCGCCTGACGGCGCGCCTGCCGCATGCTCTGCAGCCAGGACACGCCATCGGCCACGAAGGAGATCGCCAGCACGATCCACGCCGCCAGCGTCGCGCCGACCGGGTGACGCGTCTCCAGCTCCCGGATCGCCAGGACGATGGAAAGGCAACCACCGATCAGAAACGATGCGATCGCCGCCATGAAGGCCCAGAGAAAACGCTCGCGTCCATGGCCGAGCGGATGGATTTCGTCCGGAGGATCCTTTTCGCGGCGCAGGCCGATGGCCAGAAAGATCTCGTTGACCGTATCCGCCGCAGAGTGTGCCGCCTCGGCCAGCATGCCCGTCGAGTGTGAAACCAGGCCGGCCATCAACTTCGCGGCCGCGATGACGAGGTTGGCGAGCAGCGCGATCACGATCGTGCGGACGCTCTCTCCCTCCGCGGCGCGCCGCAGAGCAGTGGAGGAACGCCGCCGCTGCTGGTTGCTCAGCATGAGTGGTCTTGCTTTCTTTGTGGTTGCGCGTTGAATGAACCGAGGATGGCACGCATGCAACACACACTCAACATGGAACAGACAACACTCTCACAAGTCGCTCAAATCATTCGGGTTGGCACAACCCGCGCCCGGCGGGCAGCAATGCTGTCACCTCGGTGCGTACGTGCCATCAGGCCGTGTCGCAACGGTACGCCCTCCCTGTCGCAATGCGACACCCAGGTGTAGCAATGCGGCACCGACCCCGTAGCAACGCTACACCCCCGGTGTAGCAATGCGACACCACCCATGTAGCAACGCTACACCCCTGGTGTAGCAATGCGACACTGCCCATGTAGCAACGCTACACCCCCGGTGTAGCAATGCGACACTGCCCATGTAGCAACGCTACACCCCCGGTGTAGCAATGCGACACCGCCCATGTAGCAACGGTACACCCCCGGTGTAGCAATGCAACACCACCCATGTAGCAACGCTACGCCCCCGGTGTAGCAATGCGACACTGCCCATGTGGCAACCTCCTTCCCCGGGGTGGCAGTGCGACACCGCCCGCGTGGCAACGCGACACCTGCCGTGTCGCAGCGCAGTGCGCAGGTGCCACGTGCGCGCGCATGTTGCTGGCAGCGTTACACTTCGGCGGTGTCTCCGCATTGCCTCTGGTGGTTCATGCGTTTCGCCCAGCTACAGTACGTTTGCGACCTCCGCCACGATCTCGTACGAGCGAAGCCGCGCCGCGTGATCGTAAATCGCTGACGCCACGATGACCTCGTCGACGCCGGTCCGCTCGATGAACCCGGCCAGTCCTCGGCCAACCGTATCGCCGGAACCGGCGAACGAGCAGGCCAGCATCGCCGATGCCTGCATCTTCTCCTCCGGTGTCCAGTACGTCTCGATGTCGTCGATCGGCGGCGGCAGACGGCCGCGCGTTCCGCGGAAGATGTTCGCGAACGACTGTTGCGCAGACGTAAAAAGGCGGCGCCCTTCCGCATCGGTATCGGCGGCGAAGACGTTGACGCCGGCCATGGCGTAGGGGCGATCGAGCTGGCTCGACGGCTTGAATCTCGCGCGATAGATCGCCAGCGCCTCCCTCAACGCTCCCGGCATGAAGTGCGACGCGAACGCGTAGGGGAGCCCGAGCTCCGCCGCGAGCTGTGCGCCGAAGAGGCTCGACCCCAGAATCCACAGCGGGACATTGAGACCGGTGCCCGGCACGGCTTGAATGAGCTGTCCCTCGCGAAGCGGTGCAAAGTACGACTGCAGCTCGATCACGTCCTGCGGGAAAGCGTCGGAGCTGAGCGGTGAGACGCGCAACGCACGCAACGTGCGCTGATCGGTTCCCGGAGCGCGCCCGAGCCCGAGGTCGATGCGGTCCGGGTAGAGCGAGGCGAGCGTTCCGAACTGTTCGGCGATCACCAGCGGCGCATGATTCGGCAACATGATCCCGCCCGCCCCGACCCGGATCGTGCGCGTCCCCGCCGCGACATAGCCGATCACCACCGCCGTCGCCGCGCTGGCAATCCCGATCATGTTGTGATGCTCCGCCAGCCAGAACCGCCGGAAGCCCCACCGCTCGACATGCCGCGCCAGATCGAGCGTATTCCGCAAGGCGTCTGATGGCGCGGAGCCCGCAGTGACAAAGGCGAGATCAAGAACGGAGAAAGGCGTCGGCATGGGTCAGAGGTTTGTGCAAGAAGATCACCGCGTGGATTGTTTACTTGCGCTCAGTCCAGATTCATCGCGGCAGCGCCATGAACTGTGTCGCGCGGAGCGTGCAACTGCTCTCGACTCGTCCATCGAGCGAAAACATCGATGGCCGGGCTGCGAAGTCGTAGACGCGGTAGAGCGAGTAGCGATCGTGGTTCTCGGTTGAGAAAGAGATCTCGCTCTCGGTGATGTAAAACGGAGTCATTGGCCCGAGCTGCGTCGTCTTCACTTCGATGAATCGATCGCGGCCATCAGCAGTGAAAGATAGGACGTCATAGCCCAACCCGTCGCCAATCGTGGCTGCGACATGCTGAACGCGTTGCGCGAGCGTATCGCAGCCGAGGGAGCTGAGTCGCGCGCGCTCGTAGCTGACAACCAGTGCCTCTCCTCCAAATCCGATGGCGCGATTTCGCGATTCAAGCGCTAGGTAGTCGATCGTTCGGGCCTGCCTTCTTCGTTTCTGTGCAGCAAGGGCAAGACGTGCCGATTCGAGCAGGTCGGGCGGTTTGGTCATCAAGGAGAGCATGTCGCCGATCCTTGGAGACGGAACGACTGCCTCGGCGAATTCGACGGCGAGATGCCGAAGCGCTGCGTCGCCGTCCAGCCGATCGAGGACTACATCGCTGAGTAAGCCTTGATATTGCGATGCCGGCTTGTATCCGCGAATGTAAGGATGCCCGGCTTCGATCAGAATGGCGCTGATGTTCTGATGCTTCATCTCGATCGATCCATCGGATCGTTCGCGGAGTAGAGGCTTCAGCGCCCGGCGATGCGCACTCTTGTTGTAAGGCACGCCTTGCCGCTCTTTTACCAGCATCGAGAAGTAGTCGGCGACGATCGCCTCTACTTCGAGCTCGCTCCAATCCTGACCAGATGCCACGAACCCAGGATAGCAGCCGCTCCCTCGCGAGACTCGCCGTTCCAACCACCGGGCGGGACGTCCCGATGGCCGCGGGCGAGACGCCCACACTTCCATCACCGCGCACGTCGCAAGGAGTGCGGTCGTCTCGACCGCGGGCACTCGGGCGTCCTCGCCCGAGTGCTGCCAGGGTGGAGGTCGATATTCGGCGACGCTCTTGCCCCTGTGAGGAAGGCTTCGCAGTTGTCTGCCGCGCAAACTCCTAGGCTGGCCGCCAACTTCGGCCGCACGACTGGCAACTCACGCCTCCGGCCTCGGCTATCTCGGAGTCGGTAAGCTCCCTGCCGAGTGCCTTCCCGTCTCGTTCGGCGCAGTCGAGACAGTGGATCTCATCCTCTTCTCGGAGGCCGTAATCACCGGCGTCGATTGTCCACCACGGATAGTCCATAAACCCCTCGGTCCGATGAGTCGACCGACCTCGCCATCAAGGCAGGACAGGACATTGTCCCTCGGGTTCGTAAAGCGCGCTCGCCTTGAGGTTTGGGAACAAACAGAGTTCCCCATTGGTGGGTCATCTCCTGCCTCACTGCTCAGATTGTGACCTCCCCTGACGCGCTTAAGGGTCAGTAAAGCTACCAAACGAGGCCAAATCGGGCTCATTTGTGACGGCACGCCTCTTGATCTAGCTCAGCGGTAATCAGTTACAAAATTTGAACGTTTTATGAAGGGGAATGTTACGTGAAGAAAATCTCTCTCGCCCTGAGCGTCGTCTTTCTGTTCCTGGCCTCGGTTGCCGTTGCCCAGGGTCCTCCCATCACTCCTCCCGGGCTTGCCCACTTTCCCTCGCTCGATGAGCAGCTCAAAAAGGCTCACGCGATTCCCGGTAGCGCGCTCGAAGCACTGATTCGCGCGAACCAGGACTTCGGGAAGCTCAAAGCAAAGGACGCTGACGACTCGATCGTTCCGCCCTGGCTCAAGGTCTATTGGCGCAAGGGACACCCCGAAGCCAACTACGACAACGACAACGATCCGACTGGCGGCTACCCGCTCGTTCTGAAGGAAGTCCTCGAGTGGATGATGAGCCACCAGGATCTCAAGCCGGGACAGCCCTCGGCAAGCATGGCGCCGGGACGCAACTTCGGCGATCTCGATGCCGATGACGACGCGCCCACGCACACAACGATGGGACGCTTCGGTCCGATCGCTGCACTCAATGCCACCGCGGGCACGAACGTCCGCACCTCGGGCGCGCAGAGCAATGCACGCAGCGAGTCCGACATCCGCATCAACTACTGGAACCCGAGCAAGATCATCGTCGCGTCGAACAACATCAGCGGCTCCGGTACGCAGGGCGAGTACTACTCGAGCGACGGCGGCGTGACCTGGGGTCAGACCAACCTGCCGCTCGCCAGCGGCGACTCCTTCCATTCCGATCCCACCGTCGAGTGGACTTCCGACGGCACGGCGTGGTCGAGCACGATGGGCATCAACGGAAGCGTTTTGAAAGTCCAGTCCTATCGTTCGGCCAACGGCGGCGCGACCTGGACGTTCGATGGAACCATCTCCGGAACGCAAACCAACACCGACAAGCAGATGGAATGGGCCGACCACAGCGGCACGTCGGCGTTCGCGAACAACATCTACGTCATCTGGCACAACGGCAACCCGGCCTTCATGAACCGCCGCACCTCCTCGGGATGGGGAGCTCCCATCCAGGTCAGCGACTCGCAGGCCACAGGCACCTGCATCGGCGCCGACGTGAAGACCAACTCCGGCGGCGATGTCTTCGGCTTCTTCCCCGACACCGGGTCGCGCGGCATCTTCGTCGTCAAGTCGACCAACGGCGGCACGAGCTACGGCGCGCCGGTGAAGCTCGTCACCACCTACGACTCCTACGACATCGGCGTCCCGTCATTCTCGAGCCGCCGCATCCTTCTCTACGTCTCCGGCGGCGCGTACAAGAACGGCGCGACCAACAACGTCTACGCACTCTGGACCGATCTCTCCGGCGACACCGGCTGCACGACGGCCGCAAATGAGCCCGGCACCAATGCATCGTCAACCTGTAAGACGCGCGTCTGGTTCTCGCGTTCGACGGACGGCGGCGCCACATGGAGCGCCCGCGTGAAGCTCAACAACCAGAGCGGTCTGAACGACCAGTTCAACCAGTTCCTTGCCGTGGATGAGACCAACGGCACCCTCGGCGCTATGTATTACGACACAGTCAACGATCCGAACCGCAAGAAGGTCGACGTCTACTATCAGATGTCGACGGATGGCGGCGTTACATGGCAGGCGGCCGTGAAGGTCACGACCGCGATGACCGACGAGACGACCTCAGGCGCCGACTCCGGCAACCAGTTCGGCGATTACAACAGCCTCTCCGGCTACGCGAACGCGTTCTTCCCCTCCTGGACCGACCGCCGCAACAACGCCAGCGAAGAGATCTGGACGGCGAAGATCACGACGTCTACGACGCCCACATTCTCGATCTCGGGCAACGCCGGAACGGCTGGCGCCACCGTCACTGCCGGATCGGGCTCGGCGACGAGCGATGGGTCGAGCAACTACTCCATCGCCAACCTCGCGGCCGGCACGTACACCGTGACGCCGAGCAAGAGCGGCTGCACCTTCTCGCCCACATCCACCTCCGTCACGATCACCTCGGCCAACGTCACCGGCATCAACTTCACCGCATCGTGTACCGCACCAACCTTCACGATCAGCGGCAATGTTGGCACCTCGGGCGCCACCGTCACCGCGGGCACTTCCTCGACGACCAGCGACGGCTCGAACAACTACACGATGTCGGGCTTCGTCGCCGGCACCTACACCGTCACGCCGAGCAAGTCAGGCTGCACGTTCTCTCCGGCATCGAGCTCCGTGACGATCACGTCCTCGAACGCTGTCGCGAACTTCACGGCATCGTGCGGCACGGGCGATACGCAGCTCACCAGCGGCGTCGCGCTGACGGGCCAGAGCGTGGCCCTGAACGCCTGGAAGTACTACTACATCACCGTCCCGGCCGGCGCCACGAACCTCACGTTTGCAACAACCGCCGCCACCTCGGATGTCGACATCTACACGCAGTTCAACGCCAAGCCGACGTTGACCACGTACGTTTGCCGGCCGTATACCTCGTCCGGTAACGAGACCTGCTCGGCGACCAACCCATCCGCGGGCACCTGGTGGGTCGGTGTGAACGGTTATACCGCCGGCAACTTCACCATCACCGGCACCGTGACGACGCCGGTGGCCACGTACTCGATTTCCGGGAGCGCCGGAACGCCGGGCGCCACGGTCACGGCCGGATCGCAGGGCGCGACAAGCGACGCATCGAACAACTACAGCATCGCCAACCTCGCCAACGGTACGTACACCGTGACCCCGAGCAAGAGTGGATGCACGTTCACTCCTGCGAGCAGCTCCGTGACGATCGCCGGCGCCAACGTGACGGGAACCAACTTCACCGCAAGCTGCAGCGGCCCGACGACGCTCTTCTCGAATGGCTTCGAAACCGCCGGCACCGGCTGGGCTACCGCGCAGGTCTCCGGCACCGCCGGCGCCTGGACCTTCCTCACCTCGGGCACTCTGCCGACGGTCACTCCGCACGGCGGGAGCTACCTCGCTAAGTTCAACTCATACGACTCCGCCAGCGGCTCGCAGACACGCGTCTACCAGACCACCGGTTTCGCGATTCCGGGCAGCGCAACGACAGTCACGCTCACGTTCTGGATGTACCACGACACCGGCTACTCGACGTCCGCCGACCGCGTGCAGGTTCAGGTCTCGACCGGTACGTGGGCCAGCGTCGGAACCGCCATCAACCGTTACGACGGATCGACAGGCTGGAAGCAGCACACGATCGACCTGACCGCCTACAAAGGAACCACCGTCCAACTCGGCTTCCTCGGCATCAGCGCATTCGGCAACAACGTGTTCATCGACGACGTGACGGTCACGACGCCGTAGCACCGCATCTCACGCAACTCGGAAAGGGGGAGGGCTCGACGCCCTCCCCTTTTTCTTTGGTACAAGAGTGATGGGTGGGTAATGCCCACTTTACAACGCGGCCCATGGCGACTATTCTGCGGCGATGAAAGCTGCTCGCCGTTCCGGATACCGCCTTCTCGCACGAGATGTCCGACCCGACAGCCGTAAGCGCGTCGCGTTGGGGCGTGCGCTGGACGACATCGGCGATGCCAGCTTCAATGTTTACAAGGATGACGAGGGACGGATCATCCTCGAGCCGCACATATCGATTCCTGCTTCCGAGGCGTGGCTGTTCCGGAATCAGAAAGCGATCGACTCCGTACGGCGCGGGCTCGAGGAGGCTGCCGGTGGGAAGACAAAGCGTGGCACCTCGTTTGCGCAGTTCGCGGTCGATGATGAATGAACCGCGAGCTGCATTTCACACCTGAGGCTCGCCGGAATCTTGCTGATCTCCAGAAGAGCGCGGCGAAGCGCGGAACCCTCAAGCAGGTGCGCAAGACCCTCGGTCTCCTCGAGACGAACCTGCGCCATCCATCGCTCAACACCCATCCGTTTCGCTCGTTGCATGGTCCTTCCGGCGAAGAAGTCTTCGAAGCGTACGCGCAGAACGAGACGCCTGGAGCCTATCGCGTCTTCTTCATGTACGAGCCCGACCGGATGGAGGGAAAGAACCGGGTCGCGGTGCTGACGATCATCGCCATTACGCCGCATCCGTGATGGGAAGTGTCAGGGGCGGCCGAACCGCCCCTGACGTGTTTACAGCAGTTTCATGACTCGCTCGTTCAGGCCGCTCTCGCCGCCCAGGAGGACGGTGAGGTTGGCCTTGTCGGCGACCTTCTCGAGGACCTCGAGCTCCTTCAGCTTCATCAGCGTCGGGTTCGACTCGAGGATCTTCGCCGTGTTCGCCTGCATGCGCATCGATGCCGTCTCCTCACGCCGGCTGATGAGCGACGCCTCAGCGGCCTTGCGGGCCTCCATGACCTTGTTCATCAGATCCTTCATGTCGCCCGGCAGGATGACGTCACGGATACCGGTAGAAAGAACAGTCAGACCGAGCTCGCCGGCACGTGCCTTCGTGAGCTCCGCCAGCTCGGTGGCCAGAGCCTCCTTGCTGACGAGCAGCACGTCGAGCTCCCGCGCACCGACGATCTCACGCAGCGCGAGCTGCGCGGCCCGATACAGCGGCTGTCCCGCGCCATCGACCTCGGCAACCGACCGCAGCGGATCGGTGACGCAGAGAGGGCGTAGGAGTGCGGTCGTCTCGACCGCGGGCACTCGGGCGTCCTCGCCCGAGTGCTGTCAGGGCGGAGGTCGAATCGAGCAGTACCCTCACTCGAAAGCTAAGGCACAGAGTTGCGCGAGATGTGCGGTCGGGCAGACGCTATTGCTTGACGCAGTTGGCACCGCGCTTAAGCCAGTCGTCTGACTCGCATATGTAGTGTCCTTTGGGCGTTTCAGCTTCCCAGTTCGCGGACACCGGCGATACGGCCATCGCGAAATCCAGACGGCCTGGTCTTCATCCAGCTATGAAGGTTGCTGATTGTGACCTGTTCTGAGGTGACGCCGCCAATGGCTCGAGCCGTTTTAAGACGAACATTCTCGTCCGAGCGAGTGGTGGTGCATGAAGCAACACAGAGCATGGCAGTTACGAGTATCGCGAACACAACTATCGACGGGGACTTTCGAGCAAGCATGGGTTTCTCCTCGTCTTCGATTTCACGATTGAAGTCTACTCCTGACTGTGGACGGCGCTAAATCTCCAGCAGCATCTTCTCGCGCGTCTCCGGACCATCCGAGCCCATCCGCCGGAGGACGTCCTCGCGCTTCTCATCGATGAACGTCTGCGCCGCGTCCTTGAGTTGCTTGCGGGCTTCCTTGATGTTCTTCGCGCGGACGCGAACGCCCAAAACTCCTCGATGAAGCCGGTGACCCCTCCGTCGTCATCGTCGAGAAAGACGACCGTATTGCGTGCAGAGCCGGGTGTGGGGAGTCGGGAGTCGGAGAGCGATTCATTTCCAGCTCCCAGGCGCGGCGCACGCCAGAGACCCATGGTGATCTGGCTTGTTTCTCCGACTCCCGACCCCCGACGCGCTACACCCGCACGCCAAGCGTGCTGTCCGGTTTTTCGGCCGAAAAACGCGTTCCTCTGGCGTGCTGTCACGTTTTTCCAAGGAAAACGCGTTTATCCGATGTGCTGTCGCGCTTGTTCGCCGAAAAACGTGTTTTTCCGGCGTGCTATCGCGTTTTTCCTGCGAAAAACGCGTTCATCCGGCGTGTTGTCGCGTTTTTCCGCCGAAAAACGCGTTCATCCGCGCTCGTTCAGGGCAACCCGGCTGGCTTGTCGTGTCCTCGAAAAGAGACGCGTTGCCCTCCGCATACGCCGTTCGCCGAGGTCTTTCGGGCAAACGTCGAGCGGCCGAGCAGCATTCATCTCTCTGCTGCATCATTTGTTGCGAGCTCGGACCGGAGGCGCGCCGGCGTAACGATAACCATCGACCATGCATGAGCTTGCAAACAATGTGGGCGCACGACCGACCGGGTACTCCCCCCTCGACGCTCCACCTCCGGACTCGTGGCGAGCGAATCGATCCTCCGCTGGCAGAGGCATTGCGAACCAACCGCTGTCGCCATCGCCCGCAGCTACAACTTTGACTGGAGATCGCATCATGACTCGCTGGTTCCCGGCCTCCGCATTCGCCTTCCTTCTTTTGTCTGCCTGCGTGACGTCGCAGCCCATCCATCAGGTGGGTGCTCCTGATCCGGTTACCGATCCTCGCTTCACCGGTGACGCCAGGCCGGTGCCCGATCCACGCGTTTCCGGCGATCTCAATCCGGTCGCGGACGCGACTAACGTCGGCGCGGTCGATGAAGCGGCGCGGGAATCGCGGGAACGGGCGGAGGCCGGCGCGCGGACCGGACGCCGTGTCGGCATTGTGGCGGGGACTCTCGCCGCGGTTCTCGGCGGTCCTCAGCACGACTCGCTGGACGATATGGTCGCTCTCGCTACGTCATCACGCGAGACGTAGCAACCATGACCGGTGCGATCATCGGCGGCGTGAAGGGCGGGAAGGAAGGGGCGAAGCGCGGATCCGAGCTCGATCTGCAGTTCGCCGAGTTGAAGAGGATCGACGGTCTCGATGTCACTCGTCCCACTCCTGACCGCATCGACGTCTATGTGAATACGGTGCCGAGTCACGAAACGCTCGCCGCTATTGCCGCCGTCTTCAGCGGACGTGAGCAACGCTCGATCGACATCGAAGCAGCCGACCCCGTTCCCCTCGATCTTCGCGACGCCTTCATCGACCTCGGTGTCCCCGAGTCGAGCATCAGCGTGCAGCGCAACGACGACCTCCAGGGCGCGATCATCAGGATTCGATATCTCTATCGACTGGTCTTTATCGACTGGTCTTTCCGCCAGGCGAGGCGTTGCTGGAAGGCGCGTCGCTGCCACCGAAAAGGGACTGCGTATGTCCTTGCAGTCGTCGTGAACAGCTCCCGTGCTACGATTTTCAAGTCATGTCACAAGCTAACGAACTATTGAAGCAAGTGCTGGAACTTCCCCTTGATGAGCGGGCAAAGATGGCTGCCGAGCTGCTCGAGAGTTTGAGCGACGCTGAAGAAGGCGTAGAAGAGGCTTGGGCCGACGAGATTCGCAGCCGGGTGGCCGCGGTTCGTGCCGGCGAGCTTGAAAGCACGGATTGGCGGCTCGTTCTTGATGAGGTCGAGAGAGAAGTACTGGGCCGTTGAAACCGCTGCGGATCATTGAGCCTGCCAGGGCAGAGCTTCGTGAAGCGACGACTTGGTACCGAGAGCGAGATCCGCGCGTCGCAGATCGGTTTGCAGAAGAGGCCCGTAAGACTCTGCATTAGTCCATGGCTACAGATATGCAATCCGAAGCCGTTCTTTCACCCTCAGAGTTGAACCTCATGCACGCGTGGTGGCGTGCGGCGAACTATCTCTCCGTCGGCCAGATCTATCTGCTCGCCAATCCGTTGCTGCGCGAGCCGCTGCTGCTCGAGCATACGAAGCCGCGGCTCCTCGGGCACTGGGGAACGACGCCCGGCCTCAACTTCATCTACGTGCATCTCAACCGCGTCATCAAGGCGCGCGATCTCAGCGTGATCTACATCGCCGGGCCGGGGCATGGCGGCCCGGGACTGGTTGCGAATACGTATCTCGAAGGGACGTACAGCGAGATCTATTCGAACATCGGCCAGGATGCTGATGGGCTGCGGAAACTCTTCAAGCAGTTCTCGTTTCCCGGCGGGATCCCCAGCCATGTTGCGCCGGAGACGCCTGGTTCGATTCATGAGGGTGGCGAGCTTGGCTACGCGCTCGTACACGCGTACGGCGCGGTCTTCGACAATCCCGATCTCATCGCCGCATGCGTGGTCGGCGACGGCGAGGCGGAGACGGGGCCGCTGGCGGCGAGCTGGCACTCGAACAAGTTCCTCAATCCGGCGCGCGACGGCGCCGTGCTACCGATCCTGCATCTCAACGGATACAAGATCGCCAATCCCACCGTTCTGGCGCGTATCAGCAATGATGAGCTGCGCGATCTCTTCCGCGGCTACGGCTACGAACCGCACCTCGTCGAAGGGGATGATCCGGCCACGATGCATCAGTTGATGGCAGCGACGATGGACGCGGTCCTCGACGAGATCCGCGCTATCCAGACCGGTGCGCGCACGAACGGATTCTCCGAACGGCCGATCTGGCCGATGATCATCCTTCGCACTCCGAAGGGCTGGACCGGGCCGAAAGAAGTCGATGGCAAGCCGACCGAGAACTCCTGGCGCTCGCATCAGGTCCCATTCTCCGAGCTGGCCGGCAACCCAGGGCACCTCAAGCTGCTCGAAGAGTGGATGAAGAGCTACAAGGCCGAGGAGCTGTTTGGTGAAGAGGGGAGATTGAGGCCGGAGATTGCGGAGCTCGCGCCGCGCGGCGAGCGGCGCATGAGCGCGAATCCGCACGCGAACGGCGGAGTGCTCCTTCGCGATCTGCGCATGCCCGATTTTCGTGACTACGCAACGGACGTCGATGTTTCGGGCACGAAGTTGGCGGAGGCCACCCGCATCGCCGGCGGGTTCCTGCGCGACATCATCCGCAGGAACCCTGACAACTTCCGCCTCGTCGGTCCTGACGAAACGGCCTCCAATCGCCTCAACGCAGTCTTCGAGACTACCGACCGCGTCTTCACCGGAACCATTCTTCCCACGGACGATCACATCACTCCCGATGGCCGCGTCATGGAAGTGCTGAGCGAGCATCTTTGCCAGGGATGGCTGGAGGGCTACCTTCTCACCGGCCGGCACGGGCTCTTCTCCTGCTACGAAGCGTTCATCCACATCATCGACTCGATGTTCAATCAGCACGCGAAGTGGCTGAAGACCACGCGGCACATCCCCTGGCGGCGGCCGATCGCCTCGCTCAACTATCTGCTGACGTCGCACGTCTGGCGGCAGGATCACAACGGCTTCAGCCATCAGGATCCCGGCTTCATCGATCACGTCACAAACAAGAAGGCCGAGGTCGTGCGCGTGTATTTGCCGCCCGACGCGAATACGTTGCTCTCCGTGATGGACCACTGCCTGCGGAGCCGCAACTACGTGAACGTGATCATCGCCGGGAAGCAGCCGGCGTTGCAGTACCTGGATATGGACGCGGCCATCAAACATTGCTCTGCTGGCGTTGGCATCTGGGAGTGGGCGAGCAACGACGAGAACGCCGAGCCCGACGTGGTGATGGCGTGTGCGGGCGACGTTCCCACGCTCGAGATCCTCGCTGCGGTCGACATCGTGCGGCAGCGCATTCCGGACCTGAAGGTCCGCGTCGTCAACATCGTCGATCTGATGGCGCTGCAGCCGCAGTCGGAGCATCCGCACGGGCTCTCCGACGCCGATTTCGATTCGATCTTCACGACCAACCGCCCGGTCATCTTCGCCTTCCACGGCTACCCCTGGCTCATTCATCGCCTGACCTATCGCCGCCGGAACCACGACAACCTCCACGTGCGCGGCTACAAAGAGGAAGGGACGACGACCACGCCCTTCGACATGACGGTGCTCAACAATCTCGACCGCTTTCACCTCGTGATCGACGTCATCGACCGCGTTCCGGGACTCAACGACCGCTGCGCCCACGTGAAGCAGGACATGCGCGACATGCTCGTCGAACATCACGAATACGTCTGCGAGCACGGCGACGATCTGCCGGCGGTGCGGGACTGGAAATGGCCGTACAAACCAGCGTGAACATCCTCGCCATCAACCCGGGCAGCTCATCGCTGAAGTTCGGGCTGTACAGATTTCCCGAGCCGGCCGATGTCATTGCCTCGGGCGACATCAAGGAGATCGCAGCCGACCAGATGGGCCAAGCCGTCCACGATGCACTGAAACGCGTCAGCGGCACAGAAATCCACGCCGCCGGATGCCGCGTCGTTCACGGCGGCGATACGTTCCTTGCTCCGGTACGGATCGACGGTGAAGTGGTGGCAAAGATCGCGCAGCTCGCCGACCTCGCCCCTCTTCACAATCCGATCGCCGTCACGGCGATCGACGCGCTGCGCGCCGCGCTTCCAAACATGCCCATCGTGGCCGTGTTCGACACCGCATTTCATCAAACGCTTCCCCCGGTGGCCCGTCACTACGCGGTCCCCGACGATCTCAACATCCGCAGATTCGGCTTCCACGGCATCTCGTACGCTTGGGTCTCGCACCGCCTCACCGGCCACGTCCCCGACGCCAAACGCACGATCATCTGCCACCTCGGCAACGGCGCCAGCGTCTGTGCCCTCGCCGACGGAGTCAGCATCGACACGAGCATGGGCCTCACACCGATGGAAGGGCTGGTCATGGGCACCCGCAGCGGCGACATCGATCCCGGCGCCATCCTCTATCTATTGCGCAACGGAAAGAGTGCCGCCCAGGTCGATGATCTCCTCAATCACAAATCAGGACTGGCCGCACTCTCCGGCGGCACGAGCGACATGAAGAAGATCGTGGATGCCGCCCTCGCCGGCGACGCTCACGCCAAGCTCGCGCTCGACGTCTTCTGCTACCGCGTCACCAAGTACATCGGCTCCTACGCCGCCACCCTCGGCGGACTCGACTGCCTAGCCTTCACCGCCGGCATCGGCGAGCACGCGCCGGTAGTCCGCGAGCGCATCTGCGCCAATCTCGCCTTCCTCGGCATCGAGATCGACGAGTCTTTGAACCGCGCTACGCGCTCCGACGAACGTCTCATCAGCCGCGGCAGTGTGCCAGTCTTCGTTATCCCCACAAACGAAGAGCTCCAGATCGCGGAAGCGACGCAGGGGTTGGTGGCCTCACTGAAACCGTGACGCTCCTCGCGCGCTACGATGTCCGGCGAATGTTTGATCGATCCTGCGTCGTGGTGCTGTTCGCGATTGCGGTGACCGTCTCGGCGGCAGGGGAGGAGTCCCTGAGTCAGCCGAAGATGGACAAGGCGGTCGCAGCGATGGAAGGCCGGCTTCCTGCCATCGTCAGACTGAAGGAGACGGCTCCTGAGGACTACGTCAACGCGATGCAGGCGTGGATCGATGATTTTGCCCACATTGAAGAGAAGTACGCCTCGGTCTCACAAAGCTACGGAGTGTGGCATCGGGCCTTGATGGAGTGGATGAAGCTTGCCGATTACGCTCGAACAAAGTTGCATTCGCCGGAGCGCGCCATTGCCATCTACCGGCATGCCGAAGCGCAGAGCGCAAAGGAGCAGCCGCGGGGAAGTGGTCTCGCTCTGCACGAGCAGATCGCAGATGTGTACGAATTCGACCTGAATGACCGCGCTGCCGCGGCGGCAACGTTCAGGCAACTGCGTGATGCGTCAGCGAGTCTGCCGAGGGAGACGCGCGCCGATTACGCGGCCTGGCGGGAGTGGAAGAGAAAATGGCTTGATGCAGAGATCGCCTTTCTTGAAAATGGCCGGCGCTTTGAAGGCTCCTTGACGGCGCCAGATCTGACTGGCTTCCAACAGCAGATCTATTTCGGCGTCGGCATCGTCACCACCAACGGCGAAGTCGATGCTTCGTTGAATCCCTTCGAAGTCCCGGACCGCCTACCCACCGCGACGCGTGAAAAACTTCTCAGCTTGCCAGGATCCCACACGACGTTCCTGCATACGTGGGTGTACGCCGTGCGCCTGGAGAGTGCGGCGGACGCGCGCATGTGGATCGAACGAAACGATCGCGCAGGTTTTTGGACCGCATCCCTGCTCACGCTCGCTGCGGTGGTTGATGCGATGGGCGAAAAGGAACGGGGCGATCCGAAGCGTGACGTTGGCGCGATGATCGTTCGAACTCCCACCGGACAGGTTACCGGCCTGGCCATCCTCGGCCGGGAATACGCAAAAAGACACGCCCTTCCAGTCATTCCAACCCCAAGGCCCACTCACCGCTGAGAGCAGCAAGCGGACCGGATTCCCGCCCCACCGATCCGTCCTGAGCATTACGTCGATACCTGAGGCCATCTCCGGGCCAGCCACAGTAGAATCGCATGCGTGAAGACGCACGAAGCGATTGATCGCCGCAGCCTGGAGATGGCGCGACGTATCGCCGCGAAGATCGATGACGATCCCCTCCGAGAAGGCCTCGCGCACGCACGACAGGTCTGTTCGCGCTGGGTTGCCAAGGGAAATGTTCCGGCGCGGGAATGGATGGCAATCCTCAGTCGTGACTGGCCGGAGGTCCGCGGCATCCTGCTCGATGATTCCGAGGAGGGAAAACGCCTGCGGCAGAACGACCCGTTCTGCGGAATCCTGACTCCAGCCGAGCGCTGGGAGATTTACCGGGAGTTTCGGCGCGATGAAGCGCGATGAGCTCGAGCACGTCCTTCGTGCGGCGGGAGCCATCACCGGCGTTTCGAATTGGGTAATCGTTGGCAGTCAGGCCATTCTGGGCTCCGTGCCCGATGCGCCGGACGAGTTGCTCGTGTCGCAGGAAGTGGATCTCTATGCGCCCGCAAATGAGGCCGCGAGCGATCTTGTCGATGGATCGATCGGAGAGAGCTCGCCCTTTCACGAATCATTCGGGTACTACGCTCATGGCGTGGGCGATGAAACCGCGGTCCTTCCATCGCGCTGGCGTGAGCGCGCTGTCGCCATCCACACCTCTTCCACAGGCGGCGTCACTGGAATCTGCCCCGCGCCGGCCGATCTCGCCATCAGCAAGCTCGCCGCATGGCGCCAAAAGGATCAGGAGTTTGTGCGCGTGCTCGTGCAGCGCGGGATCGTGAGCGTCGCCGAGATCCACGCGCGGCTGAGCGAGCTTGATGAAGAGATCGCGACGCGAATTGCAGAACGTCTTCGCGGTCTCGCCTGATCTTCGGATCGGCCACACTTCCCCTCATTTCCCGTACCCGACTCGCCGTACGTCCCGATCTCCGTCCGCGAGTCATCGCGAATTCACGTACTGTCACCAAAAACAACCGTTACTGCGGAGGGTGTGGCGTGCTCATTGTCGATGCCTGCGAGGCCTTCATTCAAAACTGCGGCGGCGTTCGGAAGCTGTCGGAGCACACCACTAGGGCCTACCGCCTCGACCTGAACCGATTCGCCGGTTTCGCAGGCGCGGGAGCCGAGGTTGCTTCCTGCGAGCGGGCCACGCTCCAGCAATACATCGAGCATCTCTTCACCCAGCACAACCTCAAGGAGACCTCCGCGAAACGCCACGTGGCCTCGCTCCGCTCCCTCTTCCGATGGCTCGAGGATGAGGGCCACGTCCCCGAAGATCCGTTCCGCGGGGCGCGCATCCGCATCCGCCTGCCGAAGCGCCTCCCGCGCGTCCTCTCGCGAGGCGAGGTGGCCGCGCTGCTCGATCAGTCGCCGATGAATGGCGACTTCATTCAGCTCTCCACCCGCGTCGCCGCCGAGCTCCTCTTCGCCACCGGCATCCGCGTAGCCGAACTGGCTGCCCTCCGCGACGAAGACATCGACCTCACCGCCGGCGTCATCACGATCACCGGCAAAGGCGACCGCCAGCGCCGCGTCTACATCCCCGACGCCGAGATCCGCGACCTGCTCGTCGCCTACAACAAAGCCCGCACGGACCACGGCCACTCCGGCCCCGCGTTCCTGGTGAACTCGCGCGGCGGCCCCGCCTCCCCCCAATTTATCCGCCGCCTGATCCGCAAGCTCGGCGAGCACGTCGCCCTGAACCGCCGGGTAACCCCCCACATGTTCCGCCACTCGATCGCCACCTACCTCCTCGAAGAAGGCGTAGACATCCGCTACGTCCAACGCCTCCTCGGCCACCGCAGCATCGTCACGACCGAGATCTACACGCACGTAGCGGATGCCGCGCTGAAATCAAGGGTGGTGGAGAGGCATCCGAGGAAGACGATCGTGAGGAGGAACTGACCGGGGCCTATCGGACGCCTTGCTGGGACGTGAGTGAAACGACCACGGGCTCTCCTTGGCCACGCGAAGGCTGATAACTGGAGATTATCCGCGACAACGCACACCGGACCCGACGTTGTCGAGGTTCGTTCCCTCTACGACCGCATCCATTCGACCGGACGCGAAGAGGATGCTTGGCACCGGCATTCGACACGCATGCTATCGAAGTTGATTCGCGACTGGGTACCTGCAGTTCCCGGCGTTATGCTGAATCTCGGTTCCGGCGGCATGACCTATGATTTGCCTCCCTCAACGTTCGAGCTTGACCTGAGCATTGCCGCACTCAAGGGAAGGCCGCGAGCCGCAGTCGGGGACGCACATCTGCTTCCCGTTCAGCCATCATCAATCGATGTCTGCGTCTGTGTCGGTAGCGTCGCGAACTATGTGTCTCTCGTCGACCTCTTCAGCGAGGTAAATCGCTCGCTAAAGTTGGGCGGCGTGTTCATTCTCGAATACGAACGCTCGGAGCCCTATGGGCGTTCCAAAGTCCACCCACCCGACCTGCTACCGCTGCGCGTCCCTTACCGCGGCGAGGAACACACCTGCTGGTTCTATAGCGAGAGATACCTGGAAGGAGCGCTGCTTGCGGCTGGGTTCGCGATTGAGGCTCGCCGCGAGTTTCATATTGGGTCGCAATTCCTCGCGCGATTCCACATTCCTCTTGGCGCCGCGGCATTGGCAGGGTTTGCAGATAGATTTCTGGCTCGCCTGGGCGCAGGGCTTGGAGCAAACGCGGCGCTGCGATGCACCAAAGGCTCTTAAATTGTTTTTAGAAAAGCGGACGTGCAGCTCCCGTATTTATTTTCGCTTCCAGATCCCGGATCTCGCGATCAAAAGCCGTCGGGTCGGCGGCGAGCCGCTGCCAGAGTGGACGGTACAACGAATCGTAAAGTGTATGAACGATACCTAAGTAATGCGAAGTAGAAAGAGTCTCGGCACCTTTAATGTAAAGCTGGCCCGGTTGAGGAAGCGACCGATGATTGAACCCACTGGGCAGATAGTATGGCCACAGAGCGGGCGAGAATCCTGCCGCTGAGAGCCCGCGCGCAAAGACCTCGGCCTTGAGATGCCGCGGCTCGTTATGGGGTATCTCCGCGGTGATCACATCTGCGGACGGAAACAAAGCTGTCAAGACAGGAAAAAGCTGAGCACCAAAGTGCATGAACATCTCGTCGCGGGTGACACTCTGTGAGACGATCATCTCATGCAAAATAATAAGACGCGCCGACGATACGCAACTCGCAACAGCTATTCCGATGACCTTCCGTTCGCGAACGAGGACGAAACCTGCCGACGTGCGAACTGGTGTTGGCGTTTCGATAAGATATGAAAGTTCGTTGGTGTTGAATGATCCTCCGGCCCATCCGTACTGACTGACCAATCGGAGTCCAGAAAGATATTCTGGGTCAGCGACTGAGTTTACCCTTCTCACCGCGGTCGTAGCGCGCACATCGCTATCAGACAGTTGTGGAACGGCTGCTGTCCGTGTTGACCCTTCCATAATGCCCTCGACATAGTTCTCGAAGTTTCTGTCGAAAGTCTCTCCGCTGACTTCCCACGCATTCCGAAAATTCGCGCGCTCGGCATAGGAGCGGATGTATTCGTCCCACCCGGTCCATTGGGCTGCCTTCACTTTGTTCGATTGGTCGTGGTACATCAGATACGCGCGTTCGAAAATCGAAATCAGCATCGTGAATGAGATCAATTCTTGCTTTCGCTTCTCCTCGTCGAGCGCTTGTGGATTCGCGTCAGCGATGTCGAAAATATCGAGTTCAGGGTGATCAAAGCATATCCGCTGGAACTCCATGTATTTCTCGTCCAGCGCGTTGTATGTACCGTACTCGCGATCCGCCTGCTCTCTAAGTTTGCTCCGGCGATACTGCACGATGGCCGCGGGTAACCCGAGGACGACTGTAACGTACGAAAGAAGCTCGAAGATGTCCTTCCATCCTCCGAGGGTCGTCGGCAACTTTATCAAGAGATAATCTCCAGTTATCAGGTGGACGTTCTCCCATCTGCAATAGGAGTGACGAGCCGCCAGTTTTCCCTACCACCAAGAAAAGCGCTTTTGACTTTAGTCGTTTTAGTGGATGCCTGTCGAGTCAACACCGCCTAGAACCGGCGTCCGATGTTCCTCAAGGTTTATCCCTCGTGATAGCTTGATCCTCGATGAAACGATTACCCCTCCTGATCGCGCTCTCCCTCGCCAGTACCGTCGCAACCCTCCCGCTCGCGGGCCAGAAGACTCACCGCCTCGAGGTGACGCCGGGCACGGTCGCCTACGGCTACTACTGGTCTGAGGCGAAGCCGGTTTTGCGTATTGCTTCGGGCGACATCATTGATGTCGACACGCTGCTGACGAACACTCCGGCCGGTCTGATGAGGGCCGGCGTGCCGGCGGAGAGGATTCAGGAGTCGTTGAAGGCAGTGGTGGCCGAGGTGACGGGGGAGCGGAAGGGGCCGGGGGGACACATTCTGACGGGGCCCGTTTTTGTGGAAGGGGCGGAGCCAGGGGACGTGCTGGAGGTGAAGATCCTTTCGATCGATTTTGCCATCGACTATGGCTACAACGGGTGCAGCGGGATCGTGCCGGAGAATTGTGATCGCGCTGTTGGGACGAAGATCATTCCGATCGACAAGAAGACCATGACGTCGCGGTTCGCGCCGGGGATCGTGATTCCGCTCAAGCCATTCTTCGGCAGCATCGGTGTCGCGCCGGCGCCGGAGTTGGGCCGGGTGAGCAGTGTTCCGCCGGGGAGGCACGCGGGGAACCTCGACAACCGGGAGCTGGTGGCGGGGACGACCTTGTTCATTCCGGTCTTTGCTCCGGGTGCGCTGTTTGAAGTCGGCGACGGTCACGGCGCGCAGGGAGATGGGGAAGTCGATCAGACCGCGATCGAAACGTCGTTGCGCGGGCGACTGCAGCTCACGGTGCGCAAAGACATGAAGTTGACGTGGCCGCGTGCCGAGACGCCTACGGACTACATCAGCATGGCAACCGATCCGGACCTGATGGTCGCGACCAGGACCGCTATCCAGGAGATGATCGATTTTCTGGCGGCGACGAAGAAGCTAACGAAGCATGAGGCCTATCAGCTCATCAGTCTGGCGGGGCACGTGGTTGTCACCCAACTCGTCGACAAGCCGAATATGGGTGTCCACGTGAAGATGCCGAAGAGTATTTGGATCGACTCGCTTCAGCACTGATCGAAAAAGCAGGTCACGCGGAGGCGCGGAGAAGCGGAGAAAAAGACCCTCCGCGATCTCCGCGTCTCCGCGTGACCAATCTCTCATCTTGATCGCTCCACACCCGTGGCATCCTTGCAACCATGGATCGCCGGGAATGGCTGGAGACCAATGGAGTCGGCGGGTACGCCAGCTCCACCGTTTGCGGGATCAACACGCGGCGCTACCACGGGCTGCTCGTTGCGGCGACCAAGCCGCCGGTGGGGCGGGTGGTGCTGCTGTCGAAGCTCGATGAGCGCATCACGATCGGTCGGTCGGCCATCGATCTTGGTGCGAACCAGTTTCCGGGCGCCATCCATCCGCGAGGGTTCAAGCATCTGCTCTCGTTCGAGCGGGGACTCTTTCCGACGTTCGAGTATGCCGCCGAGGGGGTGCGGATCAGGAAGACGATCGCGGCGATTCATGGCGAGAACACGACCGTCATCGTTTACGAATTGTTGGAGTCAGCGGTGGATGTGACGCTGGAGCTGCGGCCGTTCATCGCCGGGCGCGACTATCATTCGCTCGTTCATGCGAACGAGGGCATTCATCGCGATGCCTCCTTCGAGGACGGGGTCTTTGCGCTGCAGCCGTACGACGGGCTTCCGACGCTTTTTCTGAGTGTGCCCGATGGCGCGTTTCATCCTGCGCCCGACTGGTACTTCAACTTCGAATACGCGATCGAGCAGGAGCGGGGACTGGAAGCGCATGAGGATCTCTTCACGCCTGGGACGTTCACTCGACTATTCGGGAAAGGCGCGGCGCTCGTCGTCATCGCATCGACATCCGATCCTCGGGGGCGGGACGGACTGGCGCTGTTCGAGGAAGAGCGTCGCCGTCGTGAAGCGACCGCAAATGCTGCCCCGATGCCGGGCCGGTTCGGCCGTGCGCTGACTCTCGCGGCGGATCAGTTCATTGTCCGGCGCGGAGCCGATCGGAAGACGATCATCGCCGGCTATCACTGGTTCACCGACTGGGGACGCGACACGATGATCGCGTTGCCCGGGCTTTGCCTCACGACCGGCCGCTACGAAGACGCGCGCAGCATCCTGCTCGCGTTCGCCGAGTGTGCGAGCGAGGGAATGCTGCCGAACTGCTTTCCCGATGGCGGCCAGGCGCCCGAATACAACACGGTCGACGCCACGCTCTGGTTTTTCATCGCCGCGCAGCGCTATCTCGAACGCAGCGGCGATGAGGCCTTCGTCCGCGACACGCTGCTGCCGGTGCTGCGCGACATCGTCGCCTGGCATGAGCGAGGAACGCGGCACAATATTCATGTCGATGACGATGGCTTACTGACCGCAGGCAGCGAGGGCGATCAGCTCACGTGGATGGACGCAAAGGTCGGCGACTGGGTGGTCACGCCGCGTCACGGCAAAGCGGTCGAGGTCAACGCGCTCTGGTTCAACGCGCTGACGATTCTCGCGAATCTCGAGCAGCGATGGGGGTTTTCTGATGCGTCGATCGCGCACGCTGCCGCCGCAGAACGCGTTCGCGTCCGCTTCCGGGAAGTCTTCTGGAACGAAGCTGGCAACACGTTGTTCGACGTCGTGCGGGGCGAAGAGCGCGACGCCAGCATTCGCCCGAATCAGATCTTCGCCATCAGTCTTCCACATCCGCTTCTCGACGGCACCGATGCGGAGAACGTGCTTCGCATCGTCGAGCAGCATTTGCTGACGCCGCGGGGATTGCGGTCGCTCTCGCCCGAGGATCCGCGCTTTATCGGCACCTACATCGGCGGCCCCCGCGAGCGCGACGCCGCCTATCATCAAGGAACCGTCTGGTCCTGGCTCCTCGGCCCCTACATCACCGCGCTCGTTCGCGTTCGCGGCGAAGCCGGCATCGCAGAGGGCCAGCGCATCCTCAAAGCATTCCAGCCGCACCTTGAAGAATCGTGCATCGGCACCATCTCGGAGATCTTCGACGGCTCGCCCCCGCACGCCCCGCGCGGTTGTGCCGCACAGGCATGGAGCGTGGGAGAGATTTTGCGCGCAGCGGTGGAGGATCTGGGGAGAATTGGGGATCAGGTCTAAAGTCTAAAGTGCCGAGGACACCTGATCGCCTTTAGCGACGATCCTCCTCGGCACTTTAGACTTTAGACCTGACCCTCACTCCGAGCATCACAACGCCAAATGCAACGGCACCGGAGTCGCGGGCGTGGGCACCAGAATCGGCAGCAGCTTATCGGCGGTTAGCATCGCCTCCACACGTGCCAGGATCTCGGTCAGCACGAAGGGTTTGCTGAGGAAGCCGGTTGCTCCTGCTGCCAGCGATTGTGCCTCCTGCCTCGGGTCGGCGGAGAGAACGAGGACAGCGACGGGTGCTTCGAGCGCCAGGGCGGCGAGAACCTCGAAGCCGTTCATCCGAGGCATCTGCAGATCGAGCAGGATGAGGTTGTAGGGTTGCTCGCGGTGCAATTCGCACACGCGGTCGCCTCGCATCGTCGACGTTACGGCGAGGTAGCCGCCGCGGCGCAGCGCGAATTCGAGCAGGCGGACGTTCGATTCCTGATCGTCGACGATCAGGATCCTGGCGGCGAACGCGTTAGTGGACGAGGACATGACCCTCCTCGGCGAATTCCATCGCGGCGTTCAGTGCGTCGGTGAAGTCGGCGACTTTGATCGGTTTCGTGAGGTAGCGGAAGAAACCGGCTTCGAGTCCCTTCTGGATATCGCGCGGGATGGCGTTGGCGCTGAGGGCGACGACCGGAATGTGCGATGTGCTCTTGTCTTCGCGCAGGATCTTCAACGCGTCGATGCCGCTGATGCCGGGAAGGTTGATGTCCATCAGGATCACGTCGGGCTGACAGGTGCGCGCGAGCTCGACGCCGCGCGTGCCATCGATCGCGCTGAGGAGCCGGATATCCTGACGGCGCGCGACGAGCTTCTCGATCAGCTTGAGATTGGCAGGATTGTCTTCCACGTAGAGCAAGGTTCGCATGTGGATGCCGACGCCGGCCGCCGCTGGTGAGACTGGGGTGACCTCAATGCGAGGAGGAAGCGTGAGCGGGGCAGTCGAGAGCAGCTCGATCCAGAAGACGCTTCCCGTACCGACGGTGCTTTCCACGCCGATGACGCCATTCATCAACTCGACCAGGCGTTTGCTGACTACGAGGCCGATGCCGGTGCCCTCCTCGGTGTTGCCTTCCTGCCCGAGGCGGTTGAAGGGCTGGAAAAGTTGGGAGAGTTTCTCCGGAGTCAGTCCGGCGCCGGTATCGGTGACAGTCATTCGCACGTGAGCCGGGTTGGACGAAATGCGGCAGCCGACGACTACGGATCCTCCAACCTGGTTGTACTTGATCGCATTAGTGAGCAGGTTGATCAGAACCTGCTTGATGCGCGTCCGGTCGCCTCGCACCGAGTGAGGCGCATCGAGGGTGGGGAAGGTCATGTGGATACCGCGTCGCTGCGCCAGCGGCTCGATCATCGCCTGGCATTCGAGCATCACCTCGGTTAGCGATACCGGTTCCAGCGACATCGACAGCTTTCCCGACTCGATCATGGCCAGATCGAGGATCTCGTTGATCAGGTCGAGCAGGTACCAGCCCGCGTTCAGGATCTGGCTGATGCTGTCGGTCTGCAATTGCGTCGGAGGCGGCGAGTCGGACTCCATCAGTTGGGCGAAGCCCAGGATGGCGTTGAGCGGGGAGCGAAGCTCGTGGCTCATGCTGGAGAGGAAGTCGGACTTGGCGAGGTTGGCCTTTTCGGCGACGACGCGGGCGCTCTCCAGCTCGACGTTCTTTTCGTGGAGCACTTCGTCCAGCCGTTTGCGCTCGGTCACATCGCGCGCTGCGGCGAATACACCCTGCAGCCTCCGGTCGCGGTCGTAAAACGTGGTGGCGTTGTAGGAGACGTTCGTTTCCTTGCCGTCTCTGGCGCGCGCGGTGAGCTCGTAGTTGGTGACTTTCGTTTCGCTCAGGACGAGCTTGATGCCCGCTTCGGCGCGCTCCGGATCGGTGAAGTAATTCTTGAACGGCGCGCCGATCAGCTCGTCGCGCGTGCAGCCGGTGAGCGCTTCCATCTGTTTGTTGACGTCGGTGATGATGCCCGAGGGATCGGTCGTCATCAGGGCGTCGATATTCGACTCGATGAGCGAGCGCGTGTAGAACTGCTGATCGCGCAGCCGCTGATCGAGCCGCTTCTGCTCCGCTTCGACCTGTTTGCGCGCGGTATTGTCGGTGCCGATGAGCAGGTAACCGATGATCGCGTTCTGCACGTCGCGCAGCGCAGTGACCGAGACGATGGCCGGAAAGCGGCTCCCGTCCTTGCGGATGTAGGTCAGCTCGTAGATATCTTCGATGCCGCGCGATGCCTTAAAGACCAGCGCTTCGAAACCGGGAGTGATGGGCGTCTCGAGCTCGCGGCTGAGCGCCGCAGCGCGAGCGATCACTTCCTCCGGATCGGAGATGTCAGCCGGCGTGATCTTGTCCATCACCTCGGATGCTGCATATCCGAGCATGCGCTCCGCGCCGACATTGAAGATCTGGATGACGCCTTTCGCATCGGTGGCGATGCTCGAAAAGTTGGCGCTGTTGAAGATTGCGTTCTGCAGCGCACCCGCTTTGATCAGCGCTTCCTCCGCCTGTTTGCGGGCGGTGTTGTCGGTGCCGATCAGCAGATAACCGATGATGCCCGCGCCGTCGTCGCGAAGCGCCGTGACCGAAACGATGGCAGGGAAGCGGCTCCCGTCTTTGCGAATGTAGGTCAGCTCGTAGATGTCTTCGATCCCGCGCGACGCTTTGAAGGCCAGAGCGTTGAATCCGGGGGTGATCGTAGTGCCGAGCTCGAGGCTCAGCGCGGCGGCGCGGGCGATCACTTCCTGCGGATCGGAGATGTCTGCGGGCGTGATCTGATCGACGACGTCGGCGGCGGCGTATCCCAGCATCCGCTCCGCTCCGACGTTGAAGAGTTGGATGACGCCCTTCTCATCGGTGGCGATGCTGGAGAAGTTGGCGCTGTTGAGGATGGCGTTCTGGAGCGCGCCGGTCTTCAGGAGAGCTTTTTTCCTGCGAATCTCCGTGACGGCGGCATCGCTTGCCGCTTTCGACTTCCTCGCGCGCCGGTCGGTTACGGGAGGAATCACTACCTTTTCCAATCCACTCATGGGGGCTCACTTTGCCCTCTTCGCTCAGGAGAATGGACGAGTGACGGCCGCCGGTGGTCGCACCACCAGACGCATGATCTCGCTCTCCTGGAAGGGGAACGCTACTGAGCCAAGCAACGCTTGTGCCGTCGGAGTGCGGGCGTCTCGCCCGCAGGCGCTCGGGCGTCCCGCCCGAGTGCTTTTGGGCAACTTGAGACGAGACATGGCCCCTCGCAAAAAGTTTACTTCGCTCAACGGCCTTATTGCACTAATCTGCCGCCCGGCAATTGAGCAAGGTCCTTCTTCTAAACAATTCATTCCTCTCGAGCGCGCTGACCCAGCGGTGCGTCCGTGCGGAATCCGTGTAACCGGTTTCAACAAGGGAACCCATATGTCCAACCACCGCTTCGCGCGCCTTGTATTCGTCATCGTGACCCTCAGCTTCTTCCTCTCGATCCCGGCCATGGCCGTGACGACTCTTTCGATCGCACCGCCGCCGGTTTCCTGGAATGTCATCGGTCTGGATAGCAACTCTCCGGCGACGGGACCTCACCTCTTTCCCGTGGGGACGCGCATTTGCAGCAGCGTGGCCACGACGAACGTATCGGCCACCTTCACCTTCGACACCGCAAATGCCTTCGTCAACCTTCGCGCCGGGTCGCTGAGCACGGTCGTCATTCCCGCGATCGGCGCGGGCCAATGCAAGGACGCGTACTTCGAGGTCGACGTCACCCAGACCGCGGCTGCCTTCGACACGACGCGCCGCTATCACATCACGGCCACCGACGTCTCCGGATCCGTCACAACGGTGACGCCGAGGGAACTGTATGTGGAGCACCTGATCTCGCAGAATCGCAACTCGGTCAGCGCTGTGAAGTTCGGGCCGGTTGGCTGCGGCGTCGCCAACACGTGTACATCTGTCGCATCCGGCGGATCGATGAATCTGATCGTCGGCAGCAGCTACGATATTCAGCTTCTGGGCGGTACGGCCACGCAGGGCTACAACCAGTTCGAAGCGTTCATCAACTTCCCCAACACGATCTTCCAGATCCAAAGCGTCGCCACTACGTACTCGGCGGACAACTCGCCGTACGTTCCGGGTCCGGCTCCGACGGTCAACGACAAGCTCTACGCCGACGCCTGTCTGTGGGAGAACGATCCGAACAGTCCCGCCTACCGCTCGTGCGTCGGCGGTGATTTCAAAGCCGGCGGCAGCAACGTCGTCACTACGTACAGCATCAAGATCGTCAGCGGCGGAGGAACGAGCCAGACGTTGGGCTCGCTGCTCTACGATTTCTCGGGCAGCAGTTACCACTACAACAGCGACTTCGGCGTCGGAGCACGCATCGCCAACATCATCGACCCGACGGCCGCAACGATCAGCAAGGCGTTCAGCCCGAATCCCACGAGCCTGAACGGCATATCCGCGCTCAAGATCACGCTGACGAATCCGAATGCGGCGCCTGTCGGCGGCTACAACTTCGTCGACAACCTTCCCGCGAACCTGGTCGTTGCTACGCCGCCGGGCGCAACGACATCCGGCTGCGGGGCGCCCACGCTCACCGCGGTGGCCGGATCGAGCTCGATCACGTTCTCGAACGGAACGGTGGCGGCGAGCGGCAACTGCGTAATCAGCGTCAACGTCACGCCGACAGCGACGGGAAGTCTCGTTAACACGACGAACCATCTCTTCATCGATTCGGACGACACCGGACATTTCGGAACGGCAACGCTGACCGTCAACGGCGCGCCCCCTCCGGGAACGGGACTGTGCGGCGTGACGATGGCGTCATGGACGGTGCCGAACGGAACCGTCGCCAATCCTCCCGATCTCGCCGGCGGTCTGCCGACGACTAAGGCCGCGAATGTCGCTACTGCAACGCTTTCCGCGAACGTGCCGGCCAGCACCGCGATCATTACCACCGGCGGTCATGGCGACACGACGTCCTGGCGGACGAACGGCTACAAGACGGCCGGACAGTTCGTCGACTTCACGGTCGACACGACCAACTACACGGCCGTCCACTTCAGTTTCTGGGTATCCAATCCCAGCCCGTCCAACGGTCCGGCGGCGTACAACCTCACCATCAACAACGGTGCTGGATTCGGAGCGCCGATTGTGCTGGCCGTTCCGCCGATTGCGTTTACGAATTACAACATCGACGCAACAGGCCTCACGAACACGTCCGGAAACACCATCTTCAGGCTCACGGCCACCGGCGCCAACAACGACGCCACCGGCGCCTCGCTCAATTACGACGACATGCTCTTCACCGGCTGCACCTCGGCCGTGAAGGCGACGATCGCGAAGACATTCGTGCCCAACCCGATCGCCGTCGGCGCCGGTGGGGTGTCGACACTGACGTTCACGCTCACCAACACAAACACCGCGCCTCTCACCGGCGCCACGTTCACCGACTCGCTGCCGTCCGGTGTTCAGGTGGCCGCGACTCCCGCCGCCAGCACGACCTGCACCGGCGGTCCGGCCTGGGCGCCTGCAGCCGCCGCAACAACGCTGACGTTCACCGGCGGAACCATCCCTGCCAACGGCTCATGCACGGTCAGCGTCAACGTCACCGCCACGACCGCCGGGCCGCACACGAACACGAGCGGGTTTCTTGCAACGACCGAGGGGGGGACGAATACGACCAGCGTCGGGTCGGCTCCGCTGACGGCCCTGCTTCCGCCGTCGATCGCCAAGGCCTTTGCGCCGTCGCCGATTCTTGCCGGTGCCATCTCGCGCCTTACCTTCACGATCACGAATCCGAATCCGAACGACGCCATCAGCGGCGTGGCCTTCGGCGATACGTTCCCGACTTCGCCTGGCGCGATGACCGTCGCGGGCACGCCGAATCCTTTGACATCGGGTTGCGGCGCTCCGACCTTCAGTCCTGTTGGGGGCTCAGGCTCGATCACGTTCTCCAGCGGAACGATTGCCGCCGGCGGGACCTGCACCGTCGCTCTCGACATCACCGCGCCCGTCACCGGCACCTACAACAACACCAGCGGCAACGTCTCGTACATCATCAACGCGGCGCCGGTGAACGGAAACACCGCCAGCGCGTCGCTTGTGGTGAACCCGCCGCATCCGTCGATCGGTCTGCTCAAGCAGGTCGGCACCAGCGCCAGCGGACCGTGGAATTCATTCCTGGCCATCGCCTCCGGTTCGGTCTTCTACCGCTTCACCGTTGAGAACACCGGCGACGTTCCGCTCACGCTCGGGCCAACGACGATCACCGACAACACGCTGAACGTCTCGATGTGCAACGCGGGATTCAACGGCTCCATCCTCCCCGTCGCCGTACCCGCGAATGACAACCACATCGTCACCTGCGTCGTTGGACCCATTGCCTCGTCGCCCGGCTCGCACACGAACACGGCCAGCGCTGCTGCTACGTCCGGCGGTAACCCAGTGACGTCGCCCAACTCCTCGGCGACCTACGCAACCACCGGCCTGACGCTTGTCAAGAGCGCCACGGAGACGACGTTCACCAACGCCGGAGACACGCTCCATTACAGCTACCTCGTCACCAACAGCGGCTTCGCGCCGCTCCAGGGTCCGGTCACCGTTGCCGACAACAAGACCACGGTGACGTGTCCGGCGGTCAGCACCGTCGGCGATCTCGACAACTTCCTCGATCCGGGTGAGTCGATCACCTGCACCGCGACCTACATCGTCACGGGCACCGATGTCAGCAACGCGTTCGTGACGAACACCGCCACGGCCAGCGCCCAGGGAGTCTCGTCGAACAGCAGCAGCAAAACCGTGCCGCTCTCGACCTCCGCGGACGTCTCGCTCGTCAAGACGCTCACGACCGCCGGGCCCTACACGGTTGGTCAAGCGATCACCTACACGCTCTTCGTCGCGAACGGCGGCCCGGCGACGGCGACCAACGTTCAGGTCACCGACACGCCGAGCAATCTGACGATCACGAATGTCACCGGCGGCGGCTGCGCGGCACTGCCCTGCACGATCGCCTCTCTGGCCTCGGGTGCCAACGCCACGATCACCGTCACGGCCACCATCAACGGCGCCGGCGTGTTCGACAACAGCGCTAACGCGACGGCAACGCAGCCCGATCCGAACCCGGGCAACAACACGGACAACACCGGCAACAGCGGCTCTACCGGCGCGTCCGCCGATGTGTCGTTGGTCAAGACGCTGGATACGCTCGGCCCCTACATCATCGGCGAGACGGTCAGCTATACGATCACCGTCGCGAACGCCGGGCCTTCCACCGCCACCAGCATCCAGGTCACCGACACGCCCACGAACCTCTCCATCACGAGCGTGACCGGCGCCTGCGCCGCGCTTCCCTGCACGATCGCCAGTCTCGCCTCTGGCGCGAACACGACTATCAACGTGACGGCCACGATCACGGCGGTCGGTTCGTTCGATAACACCGCGAACGCCACGGCGGCCGAGTTCGACCCCGACACGACGAACAACACGGACAGTGTGGCCAACGGCGGTACTGCCGTGGCCTCCGCGGATGTTTCGATCGCCAAAGTGCTGACTACGGCAGGGCCGTACGTCATCGGGCAGCAGATTACGTACACGATCGACATTCACAACGCCGGTCCATCGACGGCGACCAGCATTCAGGTCACTGATACGCCGTCAAACCTCACCATCACGAATGTCTCCGGCGGATGCACGGCTCTTCCCTGCACGATCGCCAGCCTCGCATCCGGCGCGGATGCCCCGACGATCACGGTCACCGCGACGATCACGGCGGCGGGTGCGTTCGACAACAGCGCGAACGCCACGGCCACCGAATTCGATCCGAACACAAACAACAACACGGACAGCACCGGTAACGGCGGGACTGCTGTTGCTTCCGCCGACGTCTCTGTCAATAAGACGCTCGTTACCGCCGGTCCGTACGTCAACGGCGAGTCGATCCAGTACACGATCGTCGTTGCCAACGCCGGCCCGTCGACGGCCACGAACGTGCAGGTCACGGATACGCCGACCCACCTGAACATCACGAACGTCAGCGGCGGCGGCTGCGCGGCGTTGCCGTGTACGATCGGCTCGCTGGCCAGCGGAACGAACGTGACCATCACGGTCACGGCCACAATTACCTCGATCGGCATCTTCGACAACAGCGCCACCGCCACGGCGACGGAATTCGATCCCAACACGTCGAACAACACCGACAACACCAACAACTTCGGCGGCGCCTCGAACAGCGCCGACCTCCAGGTCACCAAGACCCTGGTCACCCCCGGGCCCTATGTGGTCGGACAATCGATTACGTACACGATCTCCGTGCACAACGCCGGGCCGGATGCGGCGCTCCTCGTGTCGATCACGGATACGCCCACGAACCTGACGATCACCAACGTCACCGGTTCCGGCTGCACAGCATTCCCATGCACACCGGTTCCTCCGAACCTTTCGGCAACGTTGACGGACACGGTTACGGTCACGGCTACGATCAACGCGGTCGGGGCCTTCGACAACAGCGCCAGCGCCTCGTCGAACTCCTTCGATCCCGACACGTCGAACAACACCGACAACACTGGCAACGGCGGGACCGCGGCCGCATCGGCGGACGTCTCGCTCGTGAAGACGCTCCTCACCGCAGGACCGTTCGCCGCCGGCCAGACCATCAATTACTCGCTCGTTGTTGCCAACGCCGGACCTTCGACGGCGACGAACGTACAGGTGACCGACACGCCGACCAACCTGTCGATCGTCACGGTTTCCGGCAGCGGTTGCGCCGCGCTTCCCTGCACGATTGCCACCCTCGCCTCGGGCGCCAACACGACGATCAACGTCAGCGCGACGATCATCGCCGCGGGCGCGTTCGACAACAGCGCTACCGCCACCGGCACGGAATCCGATCCTGTTCCTTCCAACAACACGGACAGCACCGGCAACGGCGGAACCGCGGCCGCATCGGCCGACGTCTCGCTCGTGAAGACGCTCGTCACAACCGGCCCGTTCACGGTCGGGGAGACGATTACCTACACGCTCGTCGTTGCCAACGGCGGTCCGTCTACCGCGACGAACATTCAGGTCACCGACACGCCGGCGAACCTGACGATCACGAACGTCTCAGGCGGCGGTTGCGCGGCCCTGCCGTGCACCATCGCCAGCCTGGCCTCGGGCGCCAACACGACGATCACGGTTACGGCCACCATCGTTACCGGCGGAGCATTCGACAACAGCGCCACGGCGACGGGTACCGAATCCGATCCGAACCCGGGCAACAACACCGACAACACCGGAAACGGCGGATCAACCGCGGTCGCTGACATCTCGATCGTCAAGACTCTCGTGACCTCTCCGCCGTACTACGCCGGACAAAGCGTCAGCTACACACTCGTCATTCATAACGCCGGTCCGTCGATCGCCACCGGCATCCAGGTGACCGACACACCGACGAACCAGACCATTACCGGCGTCTCCGGCAGCGGCTGCTCGGCGCTGCCGTGCACGATCCCAAGCCTCGCCGTCGGTGCCAGTACGACGATCAACGTCACGGCCAAGATCACTGCGGCGGGAGTGTTCACCAACAGCGCAACCGCGACGCCGATCGAGTTCGATCCGAACATGTCCGACAACACCGGAGCCGCGGGCAACGGCGGCCTGGCTCTGGCCTCGGCGGATGTCTCCCTCGTCAAGACACTCGTCACCGCCGGGCCGTTCGCCCCCGGTCAGTCGATCAGCTACACGCTCGTCGTACATAACGCCGGTCCCTCGACGGCCACGAGCATTCAGGTCACCGATACGCCGACGAACCTTTCGATCACGACGGTGAGCGGCAGCGGTTGCGCCGCGCTGCCGTGCACGATCGCCAGCCTTGCCTCGGGCGCCAGCACAACGATCAACGTCACAGCCACGATTACGGCCGCGGGCGCGTTCGACAACAGCGCGACCGCGACGCCGGCGGAATTCGATCCGGACACCACGAACAACACCGATAACACCGGCAACGGAGGCAGTACCGCCATACCTCCCGCCGGTGGTCCGACCCTGAGCACGCTTGGCCTCATCATCATGGGCCTGCTGCTGGCCATGGCCGGCGCAATGGTTATGAAGATGGGCGAATAACGACAGAGGAGTGAGGACAGACGCGCGTCTGTCCTCACTCCGTTTCTGTCATGCTGGTCCTGCCGAAACTCGTGGAAAACGCGGGTTAGTTAGAATCGTCTGGCACCGCTTCGTCCACCACTCCATGCTCAAAGCAATCGCCTTCGATCTCTGGGAAACGCTGCTCACCGATACGCCCGAAATCTCGCGGCGACAGGAGCGGCTGCGGCTGGACAGGATGGAGCGCGTTCTGGTCGAGCGCGGATTCGAAGAGACCGCCGCGCGGATCGAGAGTGCCTACCGAAGTTTCTGGCATCGATGCTACGAGCGCTACTGGTCGCGTGATGAAGACATCGCCTGCCGCGTGCAGATCGAGCACTTTCTCGACGAGCTTGGCCTCAACGTATCGACGTTCGATGAACCGTCGCTGGCCGCCCTCGAGGATGCCTACGCCCGCGCCGCCGTCGAGATCCTTCCGCGTCCTGTGCCGGGCGCGAACGAGGTGCTGGCATCGCTGCGCGAGCGCGGCTACCTCATCGGTCTGATCAGCAACACCGGCCGCACACCCGGCTACGCACTCCGCGAGATTCTCGGCCACCTCGGCTTGGCGTCATCGATCGATGCCATGGTCTTTTCGAACGAGCACGGCGTCTGCAAACCCAACCCTTCGATCTTCTCCACGCTTCGCGACGCACTCGGCGTCGAGTATGACGAGATGATGTTCGTCGGCGACAACATCTACGTCGACGTCCACGGCGCCCAACGCCTCGGCATGACCGGTGTCCACTTCGATCCCCCCACGCGCGGCACCGCCATCGCCCCGCCTGTCGAACATGGACTGGAGATCGTGCCGCACGCAACGATCACGGATCTGCGCGAACTGATCGAGATTGTCGAGTTGCATCAAGGTTTGTTGCCAGCCGCGCGTTAGGCGGCGGGACGCCAGCGTTCCATCCGCAAGAGGCGCACTTTGTGCCGGCGGAACGCTGGCGTCCCCGCCGGCTGGCTCGGCGGCGTCCTCGCCGCCGTTGCATTGCCACCCGCTCCGAGGTAGCCTTCTCGCCCCACACCATCAAACGCGCTGGCTCCGGCGCGTTATGCGTTATGACAATTTCATTGTCCCCAATCACAGAAATCTAAATCGCCGTTCAAGAGGAAGGCTCCCGCATTGGGAGCTCGACCAGGCCAACTACTCGATCACCTTCCGCCTTCGCGACTCGCTGCCACAGGCCGTCGCCCAGGCACTGTTCGAGGAGCGTGAGCACATCCTTCGAACAGCCATGAATGCCTCGGAGCGCGCAGAAGCGGACCGCATGTTCGCCCTGCGGCTCGATTCGCATCTCGACGCGGGCTACGGAAGCTGCATCCTGCGCGAGGATCGAAATGCGGCCATCGTCGCTGGTGCCTTGCAGCACTTCGATCGGACCCGCTACAACCTTCACGCGTGGTGCGTGATGCCGAATCACGTTCATGCGATGTTCTACCTCGAGCGCGGCGCAGATCTGCCTGAGATCATGCATTCATGGAAGTCGTACACGTCGCATGTGATCGGGCAGGGCGTCATCTGGCAGCGGGAGTACTACGATCGCATCGTGCGCGACGCGCGAGACTTTCGGGATTCAAGGAACTACGTGCTGAACAACCCGGCGAAAGCGGGATTGCGCGGGTGGAAGTGGGTAGGCTACGGCAGCGGCGGAGCAGGCGAGGATTAGGCGATCGGGTGTTGGCGGCGAGGACGCCGCCAAGCCAGCCGGCGGGACGCCAGCGTTCCGCCGGCACAAGACACGTGATGTGCGAAATGGGGGCGCCGCCACAAAGTGCGCCTATTGCGGATGGAACGCTGGCGTCCTCGCCGGCTGGCTCGGCGGCGTCCCGCCGCCGTGACCGCGCGGAGACACCTGCTACGCTCTTCTCGATGCGCGACCGCTCCGCTGACGACTGGAACGCTCTGGGTGAAGCGGAGCCCTTCTTCGCTGTCCTCACCGACGAGCGCTTTCTTCGCGAACGGATGTCCGAGGAGGATCAGGAGGCATTCTTCGCCAGCGGCGAGGCGGACATCGCGCACCTCTTCGGTCTCATCGCGCAACCCGACTTCGCGCCGAAGTCCGCGCTCGACTTCGGATGCGGTGTCGGCCGCCTCACGCGTGCGCTGGCGAAGAGGATCGGGCGCGTGGCCGGCGTCGATGTTGCGCCGAGCATGCTACGGATCGCTCGTGAGAACGTCCCGCCAGCCACGTTTTCGGCGGAGATTCCCGACGAGCGCTTCGATCTCATCGTCTCGCTGATCGTTTTTCAGCACATCCCGGTGCGACGCGGCGAGGCGCTACTCGACGAACTTCTTCGTCACCTCTCGGACGACGGCGTGGCAGCGCTGCAATTCACCTTCCGCCGCCCCGGCTCAATTCTGCGCCGCGTGGCCCGTACGATCCGTAGCCGCGTGCCGCTGGTGCATCGAATCGCCCAGCGCATGCGTGGCGAGCGGCCGATGCCCTACATGCAGATGAATGAGTACGACTATGCGCGCGTGACCGCGATCCTTCAGAGGCATGGCTGCGAGGAATCCCGCATCATTCCGACCGATCATGGCGGGATCAAAGGGGCAATTTTGGTCACAAGGCGGAAAAGTGGGAGCGTGTGTCCGTCTAACTGAATGCGTGCAGAGGCCCCCTCGATGGCCAAGGTTGGGCACGGCTACGGCTGGTGCGAGCGGCGGCCCTGCACGGTTTTTGTTCGGAGGAAGTCGGGAATCGGGTGTCGGGAGTCGGAGCAAAGGCGGAATGGTCCCGACAAGCCGCCGGACGATCACGGTTACCCGGCGGTTTGTTGCGCTAGACCGCCGTCCTGTCGCGTTAGACCGGCGTCCCGTCGCGCTAGACCGGCGTCCTGTCGCGTTAGCCCGCATTTCTCACATTTCTGC
>Ga0307470_10000010_pt1 | contig 142295 bp, 130 predicted proteins | sample atmos_gasesAM3C__FD_204565 | JGI IMG/M metagenome (GOLD analysis project Ga0307470, IMG submission 204565) | Hardwood forest soil microbial communities from Morgan-Monroe State Forest, Indiana, United States - atmos_gasesAM3C_05 | ecosystem: Environmental > Terrestrial > Soil > Temperate... | reverse complement strand
TTGTTCGACGCAAAATTCTCGCATTCGTTTAGCACATCCTTGAGCGACTTGCTTTGCATTTCCGGCGGCAACTTTTTGTGATACCAGGCCGCGGCTGAGTAAGTGGGCAGGAACAACGGATAGGGCCGGTCGTTGCCCGCATTGAAACGCGCGGTCGAGAAATCAAGGATGCTTGAAACGAGAATGATGCCGTTGACGTAGAAGCCGTAACGCTCCTGCAAGTAATCACTCAGGCCGGCGGCGCGGGTAGTGCCGTAACTCTCGCCGATGATGAACTTCGGCGAGGCCCAGCGCGCATTGCGCGAAGTGTAAAGCCGGATGAAATCGCCGACGCTGGCGAGATCTTCCTTGAAGCCGTGGAACTGTTTCGGGTCTTCGCCCGGCGCGCTGCGGCTATAACCAGTGGAAACGGGATCGATGAAAACTAGATCGGTGGTATCGAGCCAGGTCGCTTCGTTATCGACGAGGTGATAAGGCGCAAGCGGCGCTTCGCCGCGTTCGGTCAGTTCGGTGCGGCGCGGTCCGAGGGCGCCGAGGTGCAGCCAGACGCTAGCGGAACCGGGCCCGCCATTAAAGGAATAGGTGATCGGTCGTTTCGCGGGATCGTTGCCGACGTCGGTGCGGGTGTAGGCGACGTAGAAGACCTTCGCCTTCTGTTTCGGCTCGTCTTTGTCCTTGTCTTTCGATTTGTCGGCTTCTTTCGCCGGAGTGGCTGATGGCGCCGCGCCACGCGGTCCGCGCTCGCCGTCTTCAGAGCTTTTCTTTTCGCTCCAATCGCGCATCACCATGTAACCGGTGGTCGCGCGGTAACGGATGGTCTTCCCGCCGACGGTAAGGGTGTGCTCGGTCACACTCGGCGGCGGCTCTTTCTCCTCATCCTTCTTGTCCTTGTCGCGATCCTTCGGGTCGTTCTTGCCCGGGGTGGTGGTGTCTGATGTTTGCGTCTCCTTGTCGGGATGCACTTTCAATTCGCCTGGCACGGGCTTGCTTTGGGCGCGAGCGAACGGCGCGGCAGCGAAACAAAGAATGGCGAGAAGCGCGGACGCAGTGGCGCCCACGCGAAGAGATTTTTGTGTGATCATAAGCGCAGAGTGCGAGGAAGATTGCACGCCCAGCCGCCCATCGCCAGCGCGCCTACGTCACTTGTATTTTACCGAGCAGCCGTACGGCTTCGTATTCGCGTTCGAGACGGTTTTGCCGCCCATGGATTCTTCGAGCGCGACCTTCACGTAGTTCGTGGCGCCGGAAATATCGGAAGGATTCGGGGTGGCTTTGCTGTCGATCGCGCCTTCATAAACAATCTTGCCCTCGGGATTGATGACAAACATGTGGGGTGTGTTTTTCGCGCCGTAAGTGCGGCCGGCTTTTCCATCGGGATCGAGAACCAGCGCGCTTTGCTTGGTTTTCCATTCCGCCATTTTGGCGTTGGCCTGCTCGGCGGTGAGATAACCTTCAAGGCCGGGCGCGGAAGAATCGATGCTCAGCCAGACGACGCCTTTGCCGGCAAATTCTTCCTGCAACTTTTGCATGTTGCCGCTGCCGTAATGCTTTTTCACAAACGGGCATTCGGGATTGAACCATTCGAGCACGACGTACTTGCCTTTGTATTGCGAGACGCTCTGCGTTTTGCCCTTCGAATCAGTCAGGGAAAAATCGGGAGCGTTCGTCCCGACCGCGGGAGAGTCGGCGGCAAAGAGCGTGGTGGAAGCAACGATGGTGAGTAAGGCAGTAAGCAGTTTTGTTTTCATAAATTATTTAGCGGCAACCTGAGCCGAAACGGTTTCGAGTTTCTCCAGGATCAGGTTTTGAGTGAGCAATTCGGGAAACAAAATGGGTTCGGCGTTGTTCCCCGGGTAAAGCACGTACATTGGGACACCAGGCCGGCCAAATTGTTTCAAAATTTTTGTGATCGCGGGATCGGCGTTGGTCCAGTCGGCTTTTATCTTGGTGATACCGTGACGCTGGAAGGCATCGCGTACCGCAGCGGATTCGAGGACCTTGGCTTCATTGAATTTGCAAGTGAGGCACCAGGCGGCGGTGAAATCGACGAAGACGGCGTGGCCTTGTTTGACTTCCGATTCGAGAAGCTGCGGAGTGAAGGGCTGCCAGTCGCCGTGCGCGGCGGTTTCGGCTGAGACAGTTTTCGCCACGGCGAATTTTTGGCCGATGAAGAAGTAACCGGAACCGATCACGAGCACGAGCACGACCACGATTGAGATAAAGCGGGAGGTTGCGGAGGCGGTAGGGATTATGAACGCGCCTTTCATCCAGCAAGCGAGGCTAAGCGCGAGAAGGAAGCAGGAAGTCCAGATGATCGCTTCGACGCCACGCTCGGCGCCAAGGACAGCGAGCAGAAAAAGCAGCGTGGCCAGGAGGAGAAAACCCATGAGCTGTTTCACCCGCACCATCCATGGGCCGGGCTTGGGCAACAGACGCAACCACGCTGGTTGAGCCGCGAGCAGAAAATACGGAAACGCCATTCCGGCGGCGATGGCGACGAACATCACCAGGATCGTCCAGCCTGATTGAGTGAACGCGAACCCGAGGGCGGTGCCGAGAAACGGCGCGGTGCATGGAGTGGCGAGAACCGTGGCGAACACGCCTTGGAAGAACGAGCCGGCGTCGCCTTCCTTCGCGGTCCAGCCGAGCACGCCGCGATTCGCGAATTGCGGCAGCGAAATTTCGAACACGCCAAAAAGATTGAGCGCGAAAACCAAAACAACGGCGCTCATTCCCACGACGAAATAAGGATTGGTGAACTGGAATGCCCAGGTGATTTCGCGCCCGGCCGATTTCAAACTGATCAACAACAACGCGAGCCCGATAAACCAGGCGAAAATCCCCGCCACGAAGGCGAGACCGCTCCGCAAGATTCGGCGGCGATCCTGACCGGCGTGCTGAATGAATCCGAAAATCTTCAGCGAGATCACCGGCAGCACGCACGGCATCAGGTTGAGAATGAACCCGCCGATGAAACCGAAGAGGAGATACTTCCAGAAAGCGTCGGGCATCGAAGGCGCGGCGGCGGAAACGACGGCGGTGGTCAGCGACCACGCGTTGCGATCTGGTCCGTTCTGGTTTTGGCCGAAGATGACGATTCCTTTCAGCGCTGAGACGTTCTTGTCGTCGGTCTCAATCGGCACACGGAAAATAATCTTGCCGTCGCCGGCTCGTTCCGTTTTCGGGTGGCTGACGACGACGCTGGGTTCGGGCAACGGGAAGAAATCCGCCGCCGGGTAATTCGCGAGGGCGGCACTTTCAACCGTGAGGCGAAGCTCGTTCCCTTCGCGCTGCCAGGTCGACCGGGCGACTTTCGTGTCCGGCCAATTTTGCGGGAGACTGCGACGGTAGCGCGAAAAAATCTCTTCGTTCACCGAGCCCGACTGCGAGGCCACCGGCAAATCCAGCTTCAGATTCGCGCTGCCCGGGATGCAGATCTTTTCGCAAACGAGCCACGACGCCTCCGCGACGAGCTTGACGGCGTTGCCGCTAAGTGAAGCTGGCGGCGTGATCTCCTGCATCAACAGCACTTCATCGTGATAGCCGTAGATTTGAATATCGCCGGGCTCGTCGAGCTTGAGCGGAATCGGCCATTGGATCTCGCCGACCTTCCAACCCTCCGGCAGTTTCCAATTGATCTCCGTCGGAATGCCGGCATCACCCGGGAATTTCCAATAGGTGTGCCAGTTCGGAACCATGTGGAGGAGGAGGCCGGCCGTGAATGGTTTTCCGGGAACAACTGCGGAGACATCCGCCAAAATTTTCGCCTGGACGAGCTCGCGGCCCTGATAAGTCTGGGCGTGGGCGGGTGCGGCGGCGAGGAGCAGAAGAGCGCACAAAAGTCGGGGCAGAAGGGCCCCTCCTCGATTTAGCGGTCCGCGCATGGCGTTACTTACCATCGCGAGACCATCGCGGCAACGCGCGTGGCGCTGGCTCGCGCCGTGCTCCTATTTCGGCATGCGCAAATTCCTGGTGATCGTCGTCCTCGCCGGTTTGACCTGGCTATTTATCGTCCAAAAACGGAGCGAGTCCGCAAAGCCGGAGTCGAAAAGCAAAACCGTGGCCGCTTCGACCTCACCGCGGCCGGTAAGCGAGCACAATTGGATGAAACACTCGCTCGATCGAGCAAACGAAGTGAAACAGCAGGTCGTTCAGCAGCGCAAGACTGACGGAACGCGATAGCGCGCGTTACTTCGCAGCTTTTTCCGCAAGCTTTTGCCGGATAGCGGCCTTGAAATCCGCTTTCGACATCGCGGGTCCGCTGGCAGCAGCGACTTCGTCCTGACCGAGTTTCGCCACATTGGCCAAGGCGGCGCCGCTATCTTTCGTCATTTTCTCGTTCGCATCGTTCGCATCAGTCTGAACGTGGAATCTCCCATGCATGATGCCGACGAGCGGAATGAACTGCGACCCGTTATGTTCGACGAAAAGAATATCGCGGTCACCCATCTTGAATTTGGGTGCATCAGTCACTTCGATCGTCTGGTCGCCAACTGTGCCGCCGAACATTCGGATCGTGTACTCGGCGCCGGCCGCGCCTTTAATCGCGTCTTCGACCTTAAACGTCACGTAAGTAACGATGTGGCGATTCGAGCCTTCGCCAGTCCATTCCGAGCGGGTGCCGGTGACTGTGCCCTCGAAAATCACTTCGGCCTGGGTGACGAGCTCGTCGAACGTGGGTGGAATGACCGTGGTCGCGCGGGCGGCGGGGAGCGCAAGCGAGACGAGCGACAGGAACAAGAAAGAGCGGAGCAATTTCATAATGGGGTGTGTATCCATGGATTCAACACAGCGTTTAACCGCTGAAGCAGGGTAATGTCGCACGGATTCGTTTCGCCATCTAATCGTTCGCGCATTTTACCTACGGATCGAGATCGTAGACTTCAACAAGGGCAACGCCCGCCGAGCCGTCAACGCTGCGGACAATCGCGGTATAGTTGCCGGCGCTGAGCGTCGCGACGATCGCTGATTCGAGCGGGTTTACCGGTGGAATCGTGCTCGCCAAAATCTCTGCGACCTGGGAGCTCTGGCCCCAATCGTCATTGTAGGCGAGCAGGTTGCCCGACGCGTCGCGCAATTCCAAAGTCGGATCGGCCAGCGCGCCGGTGATCGCATTCACGCCGGTCCCGAGCGAAGGGCCGAGCGCGCGGATAATGACTTTCTTGGTGCCGCCCTGCGTGATCAGGCCGCCAATCATCGGCTCGTTGGCGGTACCGATACGGCCCCGCGTGGAAATATTGACGAGGCGGGTGGTGTTGGCGTCCATCTCATAGGCTTCCACGAGCCCGTTGCCGCCGGTGTTGCCGTTACCGCTCACAATGGCCGTGTAACTGCCGGGCGCGAGCGTCACCAGAAGCGCCGACTCGAGTGGGTCGCTCGGCGCGATGCCGCTCTGCTGAATTTGCGAAGCCATCTCGCCATCACGCCAGTCGTCGTTGATCGCGACGACGTTGCCGGCGGAATCGTGAACTTCGAGAACCGGGTCAGCCAGCACATTGGTCACACCCGCGGCCGCAAGCGATGGGCCGATGGCGCGAAGAATCAGCGTCTTGGATTGGGTTCCCCTGATGATGAAGCCGCCGATCAAAACATTCTGCCCAGTACCAACTTTCATCCGCGTGGAAATATTTGCGAGATGGCTTGCACCGGTTCCGGGAGTTGATGTCGGGTTGGCGGTCGGCGTGGCCGTGGGAGCTGGGGTCGGCGTGGGCTTCGGCGTAGACGTCGCGGTCGCGGTTGGAGTGGGCGTTGGCGGAACGCCGGTCCCTACTCCGTAAAGGGATTGTCCGCCCGCGATGTCATCCGCGGCGAGGACTTCCTGGTCGCTCACGATGGAATTCATCACCGCGGTGACGTGTTGGCCTCCAGTATCCGGATGGCCAAGGCCGAGTGTGTGTCCCATTTCGTGAAGAAAAACGCGGCGAATATCGGCGATGGCCGGACCGTGCGCGACGAACTGCAACGGCCCGCGATAGGAATCGAATGTAACCGCCCGATTAAAGATGGTGTCGGATTCAACCATGCTTCCGCCGGTGCTGGTGTAATAAGTCACCGCCAGCGTGCCCGACCCGAATGACTGCCCGAAAATCGAATTGGAGAAAAATACCGAGTTGATTCGGTCACCCGAGGTTGTGGGCACGACGGGATTGACGATCGTGGTGACTTGGACGCGCTGGATCGTCTGGTTCCACATCCCGGCCACCGGGAGCACCGCGTCGTCCCATGAGGTGTTCCCATCCTGCAACGTGCGTCCGGCGCTACCGAGATTGAGCTGCATGAGGACAACGGAACCGGCCGGCCAGCTCTTGCCTTCGAGAACGTAAGCGTCGGCAACAGGCGAAATCATAGTCAGCGCAACGGCGAGCGCAGAGCTGGCGTATTTCAATATTGCGGATCGTGACATGATTCTAAAAAGCGGGCGAAGAAATGGCGGGTTTAGCGACAGATTGAGGGAGCAGATACCGTACGCGTGGGGTGAAGTTGCGGGATTTTTTTCACCGCCTTCCGTAAAAATGCGCGCGCCCGTGCCGCAGATCGCGGAAGGGCCAAGCGACGAGGCGTCAGGGAACGAGAAAGATTTTTCCCGAATATGGGTCCTTCACTTTCTGGCCGGAGGCGTAACCGGTGACGTCGACATAGCCGCCGCTGGGATCGAATGGGCTAAAGACGTAACCGGGTTTGCCGGGAACCGGCTTGGCGGTGGGAATCTGCGATTGGGTCGAAGCGGTGCGCGATGGGGCCGGCGAAGACTTCGATTTATCCGCGATCGTGGACGGCGAAGAATTTGGGCTCGGACTGGGTTTGCTCGTGGTGGTTCGCCGTTCCGTCGTCGTCGGGGCCGGCGTGACGTTCCGGCCTGGCGTGGTGACCGCGTCCGAACTCGCCGTGGTCGTCGTAGTGGTCTGCGTGTCGCCGTCGATATGATGCCTGACGTAGTTCGCCGGCGCGTCGATCACGTGGAAGGAAGTGACCGCAACGTCGTGGGCCGCGCGGCAACCGCCGAACGCAGCCAGCGCCACCACCCAGAGTCCGACGCGTTTCACGCCCTACTTTTATGCGCCATTTTAGTTGTCGCCAGAGAATTCCTCACATCGGCAACAAAGTCATCGATCTGCTCTTCCGTCGTCGACCACGCACACATGAAGCGATGCACGTCGGGCTCGACGAATTTGTAGAAGTGCCAGCCGCGTTGGTGCAGAGCGGTGGCTAGTGAGTCCGCGAGGTGGAAGAAAACCGCGCTCGCTTCCACGGGAAAAACCGGTTCGGTGCCCAACACGGGCGCCAATTTTTCCGCGAGCAGTTTCGCGCAGCGATTGGCGTGACGCGCGTTTTCAACCCACGCGTCGTCGCGGAGCAACCCGCTCCAGGGCGCCGCGAGAAAGCGCATCTTGGACGCGAGCTGGCCGCCTTGCTTGGCGCGGTAATCGAATTCGGAGGCCAGCGCCGGGTTGAAAAAAATCACCAGCTCGCCCGCGGCGGTTCCGTTCTTCGTTCCGCCGAAACAAAGGACATCAACGCCAATTTCCCACGTGATCGATTTCGGCGCGCAGTTCAAAGCCGCGACCGCGTTCGCGAACCGCGCGCCGTCCATGTGAACCAGCAACGAATGTGCGCGCGCAAATTCACAGATCGTCTCGATTTCGCCGCGTTGATAGAGGGTGCCGAACTCAGTGGCTTGGGTCAGGCTTAGCGCCCGCAGTTTCGACGAGTGAACGTCAGGATGCCGCGCGAGAGCAGCGGCGACACTGCTCAACTCCAGTTTTCCGTTTTCGCCGGCTGTCGGAATGAGTTTCGCGCCGCCGGAAAAAAATTCGGGCGCGCCACATTCGTCGGTTTGGCTGTGCGCGCGTTCGTGGCAAATCACGCCATGGTAAGAGCGGCACAAATGCGCAAGCGCGAGTGCGTTCGCCGCAGTGCCGTTGAAGATGAGAAAAACTTCGCACTCCTTCTCGAAAATCTCGCGCACGCGCTCGACGACCCGTCGAGTCCACCGGTCATCGCCGTAGGAAATGTCCGTGCCGACATTCGCTTCCGTGAGGGCGCTCCAGGCCTGAGGACAAATGCCGGCGGTGTTATCGCTCGCAAAATCGTAACGATCCACCACCGGCTGAGTCATCGCCGGTCTCAGTAACCGACTTCCCGCAGCGGAGCAATCCGCAACCGCTTAAATACCCAGCTTCTAGGTGCAGCCGCGTAACAGAAAAAACAAAAGCAAAACCGGAATCGGCATTCCCAGAAGCCACAACAAAATGTAACCGGACGCCGCCTGTTCCTCGATTTTCTCTTTTAATTTCGTATCCCTTTTTTCCTTTCTGTGTCCGGATACTCTTCGCAAATCACGCCTCGAATGAGCGCCCGTCGGCGGAATTTTTTTTCGCCTAACGACTGGTTGAATGCCGCGCTCTAGTTCTCGAACTGCGTTTCCAGCACGTCGAGGTAAACTGAAATCGGATCGCGTTTCGTTCGCTCAGGTTGTGCCGCTCGTTCGGCCGCCTGCATGTAATCGGCGAATTCTCCGCTCGGACCCGCCAGATTCGTCGCCTCGAACCAATTCAGGTAATCGTCGATCTGACGCATTTGCGTCGTGATGTTTTCGCGCGTGGACCGCAAGCGTTCGAGGCGGCGCGCGAGCCCGCTAGTTTTTCCTCGAACCAGACGCGCGGCGATGTCCGCATAATCTGCAACGATTGGCGCGTAAATGGGATTCGCGCGTGTCGCCAGCGCGCTCAAATCGCGGGCCGCCGCCGCAAGAGCACTTTTGGCCGACCGGGATTTCAGGAAAGTCGCGAACTGGTCCAACTCATAACTTTTTTCGGGACCGCGCTCGGAAATCACGATCCGCAGTTTTTCACTCAACAGCCGCTCTGTTTCCTCCGTTCCCAGCAGCTGATAGGGCTGGGCTGTTGAAAGACGGGCTATTTGTTTCGCCCAGGTTTTCTCCCTCGTCCCAGCATCGAAAACTCCGGGGAAATGATTTTCCAGCTCAGCTATTGGATCGTTCGAAGCAACCGGCAGATCGGCAACAAATCGAGCGAGACGGCGTGGCCCGTCAGGCATCCCCCGGAGCAAATCGACCAGGGCAAACGAATACGCGCGGCAGAGCGTCTGGCCCGCCGCATCCAGCAATCCAGGACGTTGTGCCAGAAATTTTTCCAGCGGAACGATCGTGTTTGCTGTGGCGGGCAGCGCCAACACGCTGGCGATTCGGTCCCTGGCCAGATCGGATTGGTCGGAAGGAATTCCATCCAGCAACCAGTCGGGCGGCGAGATGTAGGCGCTGCCGGCCGGAAGACTCGGTTGGGCGCGATACATCATCTCGAGCAGCAACGCTTTCAACATTTCACGCCGAATCTCCGGACGCCTCATCTGCGAACTCACCACCAGATCGAGTTGCAGCTTCCAGCCGAAGCCGGTCTGTCCGACATCGACGCGGAGCTGCGGCAGCTCCGGCAAATTCGCCTGCGGATACTGGGCGTTAATAACGATTGCCGTTTTCCAATCGTCACGCTCGTCCAGCAGGGTGAGCAATTCGCGTTTCGTCCGCTCCGCCAAATCGCAAATCGCCCCGCGAACCGCGAGATTGGTTCCGTAAACGATAAATTGTCGCGACGTGCTGATGCTCTGCTCAACGGGCGCCGCGAAAACTGGGACCGCGATGAGTCCGACGGCGAGAAGGGAGCACGCAAAGCGCAGACGTAACACGGCGATGAGCCTTCCAAATCCGCCGCAGAGAAAGCGAGCCAAAAACGGGCCGAAAAATTTTCGGTTTCAACGTAATTAAATCGAAACTTTTTCCGCTCGGCGGCGTCCAATTAAGAGGAGGAAAATGACAATGAAAACAACCAAACTTCTTCTTATCGCGCTCGTCTTCGCGGCCATGGCCGTCTCATCCGCGGTCGCGGAAACGGTGACGCGAACAACCGTGCGACCTTCCATAGCCCGCTCGACGACTGTCGCGGCGAGCCATTGGAACCATCATCGTTACTATCGGCCGCGGTCGAGTGTCTATTTTAACTTCGGCCTCGGTTATCCCTATTATGGGTACGGCTGGGGTTACCCGTATTATGGCTATTATCCGTACGGCTATGGGTATTACACGCCGTACACGCAGCGCTACACCGTGTATGACAAAGGCATCACGGATGATGCGACCGTGGCTGCGGTCCAGCGGCGGCTCGCGCGCGGCGGATATTACCACGGCGCCATCGATGGCGTGATCGGCGATGGAACGCGGTCAGCGATTCGCGCGTTCGAGCGGAACAACGGTCTGCCCGTTGATGGCGTAATCGACACGCAGTTGCTGCGGACGATGGGCCTCGCCTAAGGCGAAAACTCTGTTGGGTTGGCGTTTGGCCGGGTCGCGCGAGTGGCCCGGCCAGCGTTTTTTAAGATTTCGGGGTCACCACCACTGCCTGCGGGCGGAATTCGATCGCCCCCATCTTCGCGACTGCTTTTCGCTCCCTATCCAACGCAGTCCAAAGATCCGTGAACAACGGATCCGCATATTTCATCAGCAACGGATGGACCGGCAGCCGCCCGATGGATCCGCCGTTATTCACGGCGTTCAGCGTTCCGTTTTGCAAACTTACGTTCGACGAAATGGTAGTGAAGACGGAATAGCCAAAGAGCGATCGTTCCGCCGTGATCGCACAAACGTTCTCATCAAACTTCACCGTGGCGCGCTCGAATTGGAGCAGTTTGCTTAACGCGGCTTGTTTGCTTTTCAACGCGCTGCTGAGGTAGGCGTTCACCTGCGCCTCGGTATATTGCAGCGGCGCTGAGCTGTGATTCAACAACGCGTTTTCCAGGTCGAGATTGATTTGCGGCGGAAAATCGCCGGTCTTCGGCCGCGGCGGCAGATCCGGCGGCAGGATCATCTGGATGATAGCGGCCGTCGTCAACGCGCCCAAAATCACTTTACTCGTTTTGAAAAACAGATGCCTGATCTTCGCGCGCTGCGGATCGAGCATGGTTCGCAGTCGCCTCTGCGTTTCTTTCGCGTCTTCGCCTTTCGGCGCAATCTTCGCGAGCGCCGTGCGATCGAGGCGCGCCCCGCAATCGTGACAATAAATTCGCTCCGGCTCGTTCTCGCGCCGGCATTCGGGACAGACCAATTTGATCATTCGGCAGGTTGCTTTTTCGGTTTTGCTTCAGACTTCGCCGGCGCAGCTGCTGGCGGTGGTTTGCCTTCCTTCGCTGCAGGCTTCTCCGTCGCGGGCGCGTCTTTCTTGGCTCCTTCGCGATATGAATCGCTCCGGTAATCCGTGATGTAGAATCCGGATCCCTTGAAAATGAGGCCCGCGCCGGTGCCGATAAGCCGTTTCACTTTCCCGTGTCCCCATTTTTTTTGCCGGCAAAGTTCCTTTGGACATTCCTTCAACGTCGCGTCGCGCATCGATTGCACGATCTCGAAAGCGCCACCGCACTTCTCGCAGGAATATTCGTAGGTCGGCATTGACGGAATGGCTGGCGAGGAACGGTCGCAATTGTCGCCAAGAAAAAGCAGAATACAAGCCAGCGAAGTCCCGTCAGAGATTGGTGATCACACTGCCATTGTGCGCCGTGGTCATCTTGACTTTAAACTTTTCGCGCCGTAATGGCCTCGCTGATTTTTCTTATGTTGAATTCAATTTTTCACAGGTTTCCGCTCATCCTGGCCGCGGCATGCGCCCTCGTTCTGGTTGGATGCGGCGAGGACGATTCCGTTACAGCCCGCTCCCAATATCTCGGCGGCGTTTACGGCAATCAGCCGGTTTCCAGTTCCGCCCCGCGCGACAGCGTCTCGTATTGGGACGGCGATAGCGTTTCCGGAAAACCATCGATCAAGATTAGTTTAGGCGAGCAGCGGGCCTATTTTTACAAGAGCGGCCAGTTGGTTGGCATCTCGCAGCTTTCCACCGGGCGCGAAGGAATGGGAACCACGACCGGCTCGTTCAAGATCATCCAGAAAGATCAGAACCACGTCTCCAGCCAGTTCGGCGATTACGTTGATTCAGTCGACAACGTCGTGGTCGCAAACGTCGACGTGGGCAAGGATCCCAAACCGCCCGGCACTCATTTCAAAGGCGCGCCGATGCCGTATTTCATGCGCATCGTCGGCGGCACTGGTTTGCACGCGGGTTATCTTCCCGGTTATCCGGCATCGCACGGTTGCATCCGCATGCCGGAGTTCATGGCGGAGAATTTTTTCCGGAGCGTTTCTGTCGGAACACCGGTCACGGTCACGCACTGACGCGGCTCCTAGCGCTTGCACTTCGCCACCGGCGACGACATGATCGGGTTCCGGCTCAACCCGTCATGATCATCATCACTCAACCGAACGCGACCGAGGACCAGATCGAGCGCGTCGTCGCACGCGTGCGCGAGTTCGGGTTGGACGCCCAGGTCAGCCGGGGTGCTTCACGGGTGATCATCGGCGTCATCGGTGCCGAGGATCGGATTCGGGAAAAACCGCTGGCCGCAATGCCGGGCGTTGAAGCGATCGTGCCGGTCGAAAAACCGTACAAGCTCGCATCCTATGAATTTCGCGGCGCTGCCTCAGCCGTCGCGATTGGCAACGTGAAGATCGGGGGCGATCAAAATGTCGCGCTGATCTGCGGTCCGTGCTCCGTTGAAAGCCAGGAACAGATTCTTTCCATTGCGCGAGTCGTCCAAGATTTAGGCGCGGATATCTTGCGCGGCGGCGCTTTTAAGCCACGGACTTCGCCCTACAGTTTCCAAGGACTGCGCGAAGACGGGCTGCGTTTCCTCGCCGAAGCCCGACGGCAAACCGGTCTGCCCGTCATTACTGAAATCATGGACGCGCGGGACCTGCCGATGGTCGAAAAATACGCGGACTGCCTCCAGATCGGCACGCGGAACATGCAGAATTTTACTCTTTTGAAAGAAGTCGGTCGCAGCCATCTGCCCGTCCTCCTCAAGCGCGGATACAGCGCGCGCATCAGCGACCTGATCATGAGCGCGGAATATATTTTGAGCGAAGGCAACATGAACGTGCTGCTTTGCGAGCGCGGGATTCGAACCTTCGAAAACGCGACTCGTTACACTCTCGATCTGAACGCCGTGCCGATCCTGAAATCGAAAACGCATTTGCCTGTCGTCGTCGATCCGACTCACGGCATTGGCCTGCGCGATTTCGTTCCGCAAATGGCGCTCGCAGCGGTCGCCGCTGGAGCAGACGCTGTCATGATCGAAGTCCACGATTCGCCGCAGTTCGCCAAGAGCGACGGCGAACAGGCGATCGTCCCCGAAGTTTTCGCCGATTTGGTTCCGCGATTGCGTGCCGTGGCGGAAGCCGTCGGGCGGCGGATTTGATTCCCGCCGTTTGAAGTTCGCCGCGTTCCGGCGAAACATGCGCGGTGGAAGAATCGTCCAGCGATCACCTTCCCTCCATCGCTGCGCACGCTGAATCGATCTCGCTGAAAATCCGCGAGATCGCGGAAGGCGTGCGCCCTGTCGCTTTTTCTCACGTCACCGAAGCAGCCCAGGCGTTTCTCGTCGCGGCGATCGCGGGCGAGATTTCAAGAACGCTGTGGGTCCTGTGTCCGAGCGTTCGTTCACAAGAGTCGCTCTACGAAACTCTCCTGAACTGGCAGCCGAACGCCCTCTTCCTTCCCGAAGCCGAGTTCGCCGCCGTGGAAAATATTTTGCCCGATCCTGAGATCGCGGCGGAACGGCTCGCGTTATTGAGTCGTGTTCAGCGCGCGAAGGGTCCGCATCTCATCGTCGCCACTCGCGCGGCCTTAGATCAGCCCGCCCCGAAGCCGGCCGCCCTCGATGCGGCCATTCTCGTTCTGCGGCAAGGCAAACAGCATCCGCTCGAGCGGACGATCGAAACGCTGGTCGCCGCTGGTTACGACCGTGCCTCACAAGTCACGACGCGTGGCCAGTTCGCCGTCCGCGGCGGCATCGTCGATTTATTTTCCTGGCAGGCGTCGCGCCCCATTCGCATCGAATATTTCGGCGACGACATCGAGTCGCTCCGTGAATTCGACGTCGATACCCAGACCTCGATCCGCAATCTGCAAAGCGTCGAAATCCTGCTCGGCGCGGCGGAACAACAGGCCGCGTTCGTCCGCGATTACGTCGCCGCGGATCATCTCCGGCTCGAGATCGAACCTGAAGAAAAGAGCGACGCCGACATTCAGATCAGCGAAGCCTGGCTCGGTGAAAATAAGCCGGAAGATTTTCGCGGCGCCTTCGACAGCTGCGACATCGGCGATTTCGCGGTCGGCGATTTCATGCTGGTCGAAGCAAAGCGCGCGCAATTTGCCGCCCGGTTGCGCGATTGGCGCGCCGCTGAGTTTCGCATCGTGATTTATTTTCAAACCGAAGGCGAGATCGAGCGGTTCCGCGAAATCATGGGCGAGACAATCGCCGGCATCGAATTGCTCGAAGGCACCCTCCCGCGCGGTTTTGTTTTTCCGGACGGAAAAATCGTCGTCCTGTCTGGCGCGGAATTGTTCGGCCGTTACACGACGCATGGCCGCCGCCGCCTTCAGCGCGCCGAACAATTAAGTCGCAACCGCGCCCAGATCGATTTCAGCGAGCTGAATGAAGGCGACCTGGTGGTCCATCTCGAGCATGGCGTTGGACGTTTTCTGCAATTGACCCGCGTCCCCTCGCCCGCCGGCGAAATGCAGGAAGCGCTCGCGCTCGAATTCGCGAACGACGCGCGGCTCTACGTTCCGCTCGAGCAAGCTTATCTCGTTTCGCGTTACGTCGGTGTCGGCAAAAAATCGCCGACGCTCAGTTCGCTGGCCGACGCGAAATGGGCGCGGGCGAAGAAAAACGCAGCCGCCTCCATTTTCGATTACGCCGGCAGAATGCTCGCCGTGCAGGCCGAGCGCGAGACGCAGCTCGGTTACACATTTGGTCCCGACACGAAATGGCAGCGTGAGTTCGAGCATTCATTTCCGTTTCGCGAAACGCCGGACCAGCTGACCGCCATCACCGCGACGAAAACGGACATGGAACGGGCGCGTTCGATGGATCGCCTGATCTGCGGCGACGTCGGCTTCGGCAAAACCGAAGTTGCAATCCGCGCCGCTTTCAAAGCCGTGATGGAAGGGAAACAAGTCGCCGTTCTCGCGCCGACCACCGTCCTCGCGCAGCAGCATTTCGAAACCTTCCGGCAACGGATGCTCGATTACCCGGTCCGCATCGAAATGCTGAGCCGGTTCCGTTCACAAGGCGAGCAACGCAAAGTCCTCGAGCTTCTGCGCGAAGGCGGCGTCGACATTGTCATCGGCACGCACCGGCTCATCTCCGGCGACGTTATCTTCAAAGATCTAGGCCTGGTGGTGATCGATGAAGAGCAGCGCTTCGGCGTGCTTCACAAGGAAAAATTCAAGGAGCTGTTCAAGCTCGTCGATGTTCTCACGCTTTCCGCCACGCCGATTCCGCGCACGCTTTATCTCTCGCTCGTCGGCGTCAAAGACATGTCGACGATCGAAACGCCGCCGTTGAATCGTCTTCCGGTCGAGACCGTCGTTTGCGGTTACGACGAGCGCATCATTCGCGACGCGATCAATCGCGAGCTCGACCGGCAGGGCCAGGTTTATTTTTTGCACAACCGCGTCCAATCGATCGAGAAGATGCGCGAGAAGATCGCCGACCTTTGTCCTCGCGCGCGGGTCGAGTTCGGCCACGGCCAGATGGACGCCGACGAACTGGAATCGGTGATGCACCGTTTCGTCGCGGGGAAAATCGACGTCCTGGTTTGCACCACCATCATCGAGAGCGGCCTCGATATTCCGAATGCGAACACGATCATTATCGATCGCGCCGACCGCTTCGGTCTCGCCGATCTTTATCAACTCCGCGGCCGCGTCGGTCGCGCCGAGCACAAGGCCTACGCGTACCTCATGTTGCCGCGCGAGATGATGACGGTGGGCGCGGCGCGGAAACGGATCAACGCGATCAAACAATACAGTTCGTTAGGCGCGGGTTTTCGGATCGCGATGCGCGACCTCGAAATTCGCGGCGCAGGCAGCATCCTCGGCACCGCCCAAAGCGGCCACATCATGGCGGTCGGGTTCGATCTTTATTGCCAGCTGTTGAAGCAGGCCGTCGCGCAACTGAAGGGCGAAAAAGTCCGGGCGCGCGTTGAGGTGGAGGTGCGTCTCGATTTTGTTGCGACGAACGAAGCCGAATTCATCCAGGTGGGACCGGAGACGCGTGTGCCGGCGTTCATCCCCACCAGTTACGTGACCGATCCCACGCTCCGCATCCAGGCTTACCGGAATCTCGCGGAAGTGACGACACGCGAACGACTCGATCGCTTGCGCAAGGAATGGCGCGATCGTTTCGGTAAATTCCCGACAGCAGTTGACAATCTGCTCCTTCTCACCGAAATCAGGCTCTCCGCCGCCCGGGCCGGCCTCACGCGAGTCGAGGTCCGCGAAGCCAAGTTAATGCTTACCCGGCGGGGGGATTTTATACTTGTGGGAGGCAAATTCCCTCGCATAAGTACCGATAGAATCGAGCGCCAACTCGGGGAAGTTTTGGACCTCATCAGAAAACTTTAGATCGCATGATTCGACCTTTATTTGCAGCCGTTCTAGCAGGAACAACTTTGCTTGGCTCGCCTCTGCTCCGCGGTGCCCTGGCGGCGGAAGAAGAAGCGCCGCGAATCATCGACGGCATTGCCGCGATCGTGAACGGCGACATCATTACTTACTCGCAGGTGCGCGGTCTCTCGTTGCCGCGCGAACGACTGCTTCGACAGCAATTCCATGGGGCGGACTTGGAAAAACAGATTCAAGAAGCGCGCGCAGCTGCCCTCAAAGATTTGATCGACCGCCAGCTCATCATCCAATCATTCCACAAGGAAAAATTCGAGCTGCCCGAGCATTTCGTCGATGAACGGGTCAACGATATCATCCAGAGCGATTTCGGCGGCGACCGCGCCGCGTTCATCAAAACGCTGGCGGCCCAGAACTGGTCGCTGACCGAGTTCAAGAAGAACGAGATGGACAAAATCATCGTGGCCGCGATGCGGAGCAAGAACGTGAAGCGCGTGACGGCGATTTCGCCCGCGAAGGTGATGGATTATTACAAGCAGCACCGGGCGGAGCTCACCTCGAAGGAGCAGGTCAAGCTGCGCATGATCATGATCCCGACCCGCGCTGCGGAAGGCAATCAGGTCGCGCAAAAAGCGATCGCAGAAGAGATCCTGGGCAAGCTGGCCGATGGCGCGCCGTTCGATCGCATGGCGCAGATGTATTCTGAAGACGCCACCCGCGACGCCGGCGGTGACTGGGGTTGGATCGAGCGCAAGACGTTGGCGCCGGAACTGGAAAAGATCGCGTTCAATCTTCCGCCGGGGCGTGTCAGCCACGTGATCGAGCTTGGAACGAACTTTTACATTTTGAAGGTCGAAGAAAAACACGGTGGCGACACACCCTCCTTCGCCAAGGTGCGGCCGGAGATCGAAAAGAAATTGATCCAGGAAGAAGAACAGAAGCAACAGGAACTCTGGATCGCGGGCCTGCGCCAGAAAGCGTACATCCGGACCTTTTAATCCAGCCCGGATCACCGATCCCAATTACAGCATTACTTGCGGCGCGCAGCCGCGTTTGTGACAATGCGCGATGAGCTGTCGCGTCGGTATCACTCTGGGCGACCAGGCGGGAATCGGACCGGAGATCGTTCGGGCAGCCCTCGCTTCCGGCCGGCTGCCAACCGACGCCGAATACTCTGTTGTCGGCCCGACGATTAACTGCTCGTTAGGCCAACCAACCACGAAGACCGCCGAAGCCGCGTTCGCTGCTCTCGAAGAGGCCGCCCAGCTCGCCCGGCACGGAGAGCTCGATGCCGTCGTGACGGCGCCGATCAATAAAGCGCGGATGTACGAGATCGGGTTCAAGTTTCCCGGCCAGACGGAATTTTTTGCCGAGCGCAGTGGAACGAAGAACTTCGCGATGCTGCTGACGGGCGGAAATCTTACCGTCGCGCTGGTCACGGTCCACCTTCCGTTGCGTGAAGCGATCGCCGCGTTGAGGACGGACGAAATCGTGCGCGTCGGTCTGTTGCTCCATGATTTTCTGCGCCGCCGCGGAATCGAGACGCCGCGGATCGCCGTCGCCGGCTTGAACCCGCACGCCGGCGAATCCGGCGCGCTCGGCCGCGAAGAGTTCGAGTTGATCGCACCCGCCGTCGTCGAACTTCAATCGGCAATCGGCAATCAACAATCTGCAATCATTCGCGGTCCGTTTTCTCCTGACACCATTTTTCATCACGCGGCGAATGGCGCGTGGGACGCGGTTCTTTGCATGTATCACGACCAGGGTTTGATCCCGTTGAAGCTGCACGCGTTTCACGAAGGAGTGAACGTAACGCTTGGTCTCCCCTTCCCGCGCACGAGTCCGGATCACGGAACCGCTTTCGAAATCGCCGGCAAAAATATCGCGCGCCCCGACAGCATGATTGCCGCGATCAATCTCGCGGTGAAACTCGCCCGAAAATGAAACGCGCGTCGCGGATTCACCTGGCGCTGTTGGCCACTGTCATCATCGTCATTCTTTGGTCGGCCTGGCAGCCATACAGTCGCTTTACCTGGTGGCTAGAAGTGACGCCCGGCCTCATCGGCGTCGTGCTACTGCTGGCAACCTATCGCCGATTTCGTTTCACGACGTTGTGCTACACGCTCATCGCGCTACACATCTGCGTGCTCTGTGTGGGCGGGCATTACACCTACGCGCGCGTGCCGCTGTTTGATTGGCTCCGGCCGTTCTTCGCCTGGCAACGCAACAATTACGACCGGCTCGGTCATTTCATGCAGGGCTTCGTCCCGGCGATCATCGCGCGCGAAGTCCTGCTGCGTTTCAATGTTGTCGCGCAAAAAAACTGGCTGCCGTTTTTGGTTCTCTCGATTTGTCTGGCCATCAGCGCCCTCTACGAATTGATCGAGTGGTGGACCGCCCTGCTCAACGGCTCGGCCGCAAACGATTTTCTCGGTAGCCAGGGCGACGTCTGGGACACACAGGCAGACATGTGCGTCGCGCTGGTCGGAGCGACCGTCGCGCTCATTTTTCTTTCTGCAGTCCACAATCGCGCGATCAAAAAGCTCGACGGGTTCGCGGCATGAGAAAGTATCTCGTTGTCTTCACCCTCGGCCTCCAGGACACGTTCGTTTACCGCTGGAATTATTTCATGCGCGCGACCTTCGGCCTCATTCCATTGGCCGGCACGGTCTTTCTTTGGCGGGCTGTTTTCAAGGAACCCGGCGGCGGCATGCACGGTTACAGCTACGGCTCGATGATTTACTATTACCTTCTCACCATCGTCGTCTCTAATTTAGTGACGCCGACTGAGGACGAGTGGCAGATCGCCGGACAAATTCGCGACGGCCAAATCAATTCGTTCCTGCTCAAGCCCGTCAACCATCTCGCCTATCGCCTTTGTCTCTTTGTCAGCGGCCGGCTCGTCTTCACCGCTGTCACCATTCCGCCGATCGCACTGATCCTCTTTTATTTTCGCGACTACCTGGCGTTGCCCTCGCAAGCGATCACTTATTTCTGCGCGTTCGCCTCGCTTCTCATGGCGGCGATGATCCAGTTTTTCATCACCTACACCATCGCGCTGGCTGCATTCTGGATCCTGGAAATCTCGACGATCGTGTTCATCATCTACTCGTTCGAATATTTTCTCGGCGGCCAAATGTTCCCGGTCGACATCATGCCGGCCGGCATCCAGACGACGATGAAATGGCTGCCGTTCTACTACGAACTGTTTTGTCCCATCGCGATTTTCATGGAACGGCTGCGCGGTCCCGAAATGCTGCAGGCGCTCGCGATCCAATGCGGCTGGGTCTTGTTCATGTGGGCCGCCGCGCGCTTCATGTGGAAACGCGGCCTCGGCCATTATCAGGCAGTCGGTGGTTAATCGCCCGCGCTCGGCAGTCCTGCTTCTTTCCACGCCCGAAAGCCGCCCGCCAGCGAACGCACATTTTCATATCCCATTTTCTGCAGGCTTTCCGTCACCAGCGCGGAACGGCTGCCGCCGCCGCAATAACAAATGATCGGCGTTTTCAAATCGGGAACCTGCTCTTCGATTTCCAGCTCGATAACGCCGCGATCAAGGTGCTTCGCGCCTTTCGCGTGATCGTCGCGCCAATCCTCTTCCTCGCGCACATCGATGAGGACGGCAGTGCCGCGCTCGGTTTGCGCTTGCGCTTCGGCCGGAGAAATCTCCGTGATGTTCTTCTTCGCCTCCGCGACCAATTTTTGAAAGCGATTCATAGAATCAACGTGCGGCGAGGAGCGGAAACGTCAATGTTCAGCCGGCAAATGAGAACTTCGATCGCGCGACTATTTTCCGTCTGGTTCATCCTGCAATTGCTTCCGCAGTTTGCCGTCGCCAAAGATCTCGGCTGGGAACCGCCAAGAACGTGGGTCTTCGTCGTCGGCGTCCTGAGCTGGAAACACTCCGAAACCTACGGCTCGTTTCCGGTGAAGAATCGGCGTGACAATGCTCTCGTCGATTTCTTCAAAGAGAACGGCGTGCCGGATTCGCAGATCGTTTATCTCCAGGATAAACAAGCCACTCAGCACCGGATCGACGCCGCGTTCAGCGAGCAGTTGAAGAAGCTGGGCGCGAACGATCTCCTTATCGTTTACTACGCCGGCCACGGCTCGAAATCGGATGACGGCAACGATGTTTTTCTGGCCTCCTACGACGCCGGCGACGATGAAGTCGAAGGTTGGTCGGTGAATTCGATCCCTGCAAAAATCAACGCGAGTAAATGCAGCCGCGTTCTTTGGTTCATCGATTGTTGCTACTCTGGGCAGGCCGGACTCGCGATTACCAAACAATCCAAAGGGCCGGCCTACGCCGCGGTCACGTCATCGGCGGCCAGCGAATCGTCGACCGAACACTGGACGTTCACTGAAGCGCTGCTCGATGCGTTTCGCGGCGTCTCCTACGTCGACCTCAATCACGACGGCGCGGTGACGCTGTCGGAATTCGCGGCGCACGTCGAAGCGGACATGAACGCAGCGGAAGAACAGCGTTCCACGTTCGCGCACACGAAAGGTTTCGACCCCGAGATGGTCTTGGCGCAGGCGAAGCCGCTGGCGAACCCGCACATCGGTGACCGCGCGAAAGCGCGGGACAGCAACGGCGATTGGTACGCCTGTCGCGTCATCGAGGCGCGCGGCGAGAAATTGAAAATTCATTTCATCGGCTACGAGGACAATGAAGATCTCTGGGTTGCGCCGGAAGATCTTCAGCCGATTACGCCGGTTCGTTACGCGAAGGGTGCGAGGGTGGAAGTGCTTTGGAAAAAGCATTGGTATGCCGCGACCGTTCTTCAGGCCAAGGACGGCGTGCACCTGATTCATTACACCGATTACGATTCGAAGTGGGACGAGTGGGTCCCATCGCGCCGGATCCGCGAGCCGAAATCGTAGCGCTATTCGTAACGCAAAGCGTCGATCGGATCGAGCTGCGCAGCCTTTCGCGCAGGATAAAACCCGAAGAAAATACCGACGCCGGCGCTGACTACGAACGCGAGAATGATCGAGCCTGGCGAGATGAGCGACGACCAGTTCTTGAGAATCGCGATGACTTTCGAAGCCACGATGCCGCTGATGATCCCGATAATGCCGCCCACCACGCTGAGCGTCATCGCTTCGATCAAAAACTGAGTGAGAATATCGCGCCCATGCGCGCCGACGGCCATGCGCGTGCCGATTTCGCGCGTCCGCTCCGTCACACTCACCAGCATGATGTTCATGATCCCGATTCCACCGACGACGAGCGAAATAACAGCGACGCCAGCCAGCAGCGCCGTCATTGTTTCGGTGGTCGCGGTCGCAGCTGCCGCGATTTCTTCCTGGGTCCGCACCGTAAAATCATCGTCGCGCCCTTCCCGGATGTTGTGGCGCTGTCGCAAGAGCGCGATGATTTGCTGCTGCGCCGGCGCGAGATCGCGCGGGCTCGCGACCTGCGCGTTGATATTGCGCAACGTCGTCCCGCCGCCGAGCACGCGTTTCATCGCACTGGTGTAAGGCATGATCACGATGTCGTCCTGGTCGGTTCCTTGCGAGCTGAGTCCTTTCGGAGTGAGGACTCCGAGAATCTGGAATGGCACATTCTTGATGCGCAGCACCTGCCCAATCACATCTTCGCTTCCGAAAATTTGGGTAGCCGTCGTGCGGCCGACGACGCAGACCTTGTTCGCGCTTCGCACATCTTGTTGGGTGAACGGCGCGCCATCGGAGAGCGCCCATTGCCGCAGATCGAAATACTCAGCCGACTCTCCGTAAATGCGCGTGAACCAGTTTTGATTTCCCGACGCGACTTGCGCCGTCGAAACCACTTCTTCGCTCACCAGCGTGACCTGCGGAACTTCACGCCTGATTGCTTCGGCGTCGTCGATCTTGAGCGTTCCAGCGCCTCCCCAGCCGGTCCGAATTCCGCTCGCCGTCGTGCTTCCGGAAAAAATTAGAATGATATTCTCGCCGAGGCCGGCAATCTGCGCTTCGACCTGCGCTTTCGCGCCGTTGCCGATACTGACCATCGCGATCACCGCGCCGACGCCGATGATGATGCCGAGCGCGGTCAGCGCGGACCGGAGTTTATTCCGACGCAAAGCGCGCGCTGCGATTTTGAAAGTCGAGGCGAGCCGCAACCGCCGCGCAAAATTTTTCGAAGTCATACCGCCACCTCCAATACATCCTCGGCCGAGATCCGCTCCAGCTCAGCGACCGCGTTCAATCGGTTTTGGACAACGATGTCGTTCCGCACCAGACCATCTTTCATCACGATATTGCGGCGCGCGTAGGACGCGATGTCGGCTTCGTGCGTTACCATGATGATCGTAATTCCCTTCTCGTTCAGCGACTGAAAAATTCCCATCACTTCCACGCTCGTTCGACTATCGAGATTTCCGGTCGGTTCGTCCGCGAGCAGCACTTCAGGATCGTTGATGAGCGCCCGCGCGATCGCGACGCGTTGCTGTTGTCCACCGGAGAGCTGGCTCGGGGTGTGGTCACCGCGCCCTTCGAGGCCGACGGAAGCGAGCACTTGCTCCGCTTTGTCGCGCAACTGCACGTTGGTCAACGCGACGTTCGAATAGAGCAACGGCAGCTCGACATTTTCCAGTGCCGAAGTGCGTGCGAGCAGATTGAAATTTTGGAACACGAACCCGAGTTTGCGATTGCGCACGTCCGCCAATTCGTCGCGGCTGAGCGACGACACGTCTTCGCCATCGAGAAAATAACGGCCGGCAGTCGGCCGATCGAGACAACCGATGATATTCATCAACGTCGATTTCCCCGAGCCGCTCGAACCCATCAGCGCGACGAACTCCCCCGAACCGATCTCGATCGTCACGCCGCGCACCGCCTGAACTTCCACTTCGCCTGTCTTGTACGTTTTTCGAACCTCATCGAGTCGAACGGCCGCGCTCGAAGAATCATTCATCGCGCGCTAAAACCGTCGCGGGCCGCCGCCGAAAGGATTGCTCGCCGGCGTGGGTGCAGCGCCGTTCTCCGTCATGCCGGTCACAACGCGGTCCCCTTCCTTCAAGCCTTCTAAAACTTCGGTCGTCACCCCGTCGCTGATTCCCGTTTTGATGGTGACCGCGGTCGGCTTCGATGACCCGGACGCCAACACATACACCGTCCGTTCTACTCGCCGCTCGGGCCGATTACCCCCGGGCTTGTTTCCACCCCCTGCTTGCCGTGGCCCGGCGGATTGCTCGCGCTTCGGCGCAGCGGTCGGAGTTTGGTCCGGCATTCGGAATCGTAGCGCGCTGTTTGGAATTTTTATCGCCTCATCCCGATGCGCCGCGACGATGGAAACGTTCGCCGTCATTCCCGGTTTCAATTTCTGGTCCGGATTGTTGACCCCGATGACCGTGTCGTAGGTCACGACGTTCTGGACCGTGATCGGCGCGTTCCGCACCTGAGTGACTTTCCCCTGAAACGTCCGCGCCGGAAACGCATCGACGGTAAAATTGACGTCTTGATCTACCGCGACGCCGCCCACGTCCGCCTCGGCGACGTTCGCGTCGATCTGCATTTTCGCGAGATCGTTCGCGATCGTGAAAATGACCGGCGCCTGCAAACTCGCGGCCACGGTTTGACCGACATCGACGTTGCGCGAGATCACGATGCCATCGATCGGCGACGTGATCGTGCAATGATCGAGATCCGCTTGCGTTTTTTGGAGCGCGCCTTCCTTGATCTTCACGTTCGCTTCGGCCTGGTGCAGGTTGGCCGTGGCCTGGTCGAGATCCGACTGCGCGGAATTTTGTTTCGCGACCAGCGCCCGGGTCCGTGCTTCGTTGAGTTTCGCGAGCTCGAGCGCGGCTTGCGCATTCGCCAAATCGCCTTCGGCTTGATTCACGTTCGCCTGGAAAACGACCGGATCGATCTGCGCGATTACCTGGCCGGCTTTGACGGTCGAATTAAAATCAGCGAACAGCTTCTGGATGTTGCCTGAGACTTGGCTGCCCACTTGGACGTTCTGAACCGGGTTCAACGTCCCGGTCGCCGTCACCGCCTGCGTAATTGGACCCTGCGTCACCGGCGCCGTTTGATACACCACGTCCGAGCCGCTCGCGCAACGGCGCAGCAGCAGCGCTGCCGCGATCAAGACTACGGCGGCAACGGCAAGCGGAATGGGTTTCTTAAACATGTTGGGCGTGACAGAATCATGATCGGAGTTGGTCTTATTACAACTGCCGTCGCAATCCGAAATTGCGTTTGGTTTTTGCCCTCCCCGCCGCTCGCCGCCCTTGACCCGAATTGTTTCGTGGAAACGGCGAATTTGCCGAGATTCTAAGACTGACACCTTTTCGCCTTCCCCAGAATTAGCCTATTCAAGAAAGGCTCAAAATAATTTTCTAGGAATTGCTCCAGCCTCTCGCGCGCGGGCCGCGATATTCATCCGGCAGAATTGGTGACAAACCGGAAGATATTCCCTACGACCGGTTCGCGGCGATTCGCCACGACCAAGCAGATGATAAACCGCTCCACGGGGAACTCGATCCGACCCTTGCGAGCCATCCCGCAAAACTACTCTGCCGGGTTGAGCGGCGTCTACTCAAAAATAGCGAGAATCACAGACTGACCCTTCTGCCCTTCCTTTCCCATTCCCGTCGTAGAAGTACGGATAACCGAAAGCATCATACTCGTATTGCTCCACGATGTTCCCAAAGGCATCGGTCTGGAGCGTGCAATGGCCGCTCGCATCGTAATGGAAATACCGAATCCAGTCGTTCGGCGGCGTGATCTGCGCCGGCACTTCGTCCACTCTGGCTCCATGGACGTATTGGCGTTGCGCGTCGCTAGCACTGGACCCTTCCTGGATCAGGTTCCAGCCATCGTAGTAGTAATAGGTCGCCGGGTTACTGCCAGGCGGTGGCACCAGGTTCCCATCGCTCGGCAACGGCGCTACCCAGCGTTTCACGCAGCGCCCCAGCGGATCGTAACCGAAGAACATCCAGTTAGGCGCAAGCGCATTGCTCGTGGCCAGCATCGGCTGGTTCAACGCATTGTAGCCGGCCGTGATGTTCCCATCCTGCATTAACACTACATTGGCGTGTCCCAGCGAGTCACGCCATCCGTTAATATTGTTTATCGTAATTGGTCGTCGTCCCCCAGTGCTGGGGATCGTTCCAGGGATAATTGTTTTCCCAACTCAGATACTGGTTAAGCCCGTTGTCTTGCCGCAAAAAGTGCATCCACCCTTTGTTCTGGACGTAGTTCCATCGGCGCCGGTTCCCGAGCGCGTCGTAATCGAAGTGGCCCTGGCGCAGGCACCAGCTATAGCTCCCCGCCGGATCGACCGCGTCATACCACGCGTCGGTCAACTGGCCTTCCGCGTCATACTGGTAACGGTTACCCCGGCTAATCACGTGATAGAGCGCCCCACCGTATTCAAGGCGCAGGGGACGGGCATCCCGCTTTCTAACCAAAACCCGTAGCGCTCGTCAACAGTTTACGATGTGAAGCTCTGACCCCTTTGCCCCTCTATCGCTCAGGCGTGATCGCCGACTTTGGTGATGACGCCGTGTATGTCAGTTCACGCTGTCGTTCTCGATTGCACGCCATCTGGACCGACTTTGATCCAGCCCGAAGGAAAGCGAACAGCATAGTTGTCGATGGCTTGCTCACCAGTCTGATCGCAAAAAAGCCGCAGTACGTGTTGATTGCTGAACGCGACGTTCAAGTCTCCAGCCCAATTGCAAAGCTGTGCCTCTGTTATCAACGCGCCGGTTAAGCCAGGAGTCAGCTTGAGACCGATCTCAGCCTCGGGGTTTGTCGATCCACAAACGATGTGCAAACTGTTTTCCAAGCGCCATGCACATCCCTTTACAAAGAGGCAGAATTCTCCGTGAAACATTCGCAGTTCCTCAGGGAGATTGGGATTGCTTAAAGGCGGTTGTCTGCCGATGCGCTGACCTATGTGAAGGGTTACCATCGAGCCATTACCGACGCCCGCGACAACGCCCCAGCAGCGAAGTCCAACTAGCGTCTTCAATTCATTCGCGAGGGAAGTAGTCATTTCCCCCCCTTCGGATATGTGCTCTGAATGATTCTGGCTTCATCCTCCATCTGCTTGAACGTTAGGTTCCGTCCATGGATCGCGTCATGAAATAGTTCTCGTTGTGTATCATTTAAGCCCACTTTGTTTGCCGCTGCTTCCGCCCTTTGATTCGCAGCCGTATTGTCCCCTTGGGCCTTTCTTTCATAGTTTTGATTGCTTTCGCCCATCCCGATGACGTTCGGGATATTGCGGATGGCATCTGAGAGCTGTTGGAACCAGCCCTGTGGTTGCTGTAGCTGCGGATTCTTCACAAAACCAAATCCCGTGGCACCCTGATCAGGTGTCCCCGTTCTGCGATCAGGATAAACACGGTACTCGTCTTGGCTGTTGTACATCTGTTCTAGTTGGCTTCTTTGGCCAGGATCATTCCACCATTGCTCGAAAGCCTGCTTGAAGATTTCCGCGTCAGACTCGCTCCAATTGTCAGAGTACGTCAAATAGAGCCCCGTCGGATCGCTCTTGTTGACTGGATCATTGTGGCAGTAGCGATATAGGTTGTAATCGCCTGCACCAAACTCCTTCGGATCGGGCTGCATGAAGCGGCCTAGCTCGGGTTGATACAGCCGGTTCCGGTAATCGTAGAGCTTTAGCTCGCTGATGTATTCGCGGCCGGTAAACAGAAACCGGTTACCCCATGCCGAACCAGGTTGACCGTTTACAGTCATGGCACTCCCATTCCCGTCGTAGAAGTATGGATAACCAAAGGCATCATACTCGTATTGCTCCACGATGTTCCCAAAGGCATCGGTCTGGAGCGTGCAGTGGCCGCTCGCATCGTAATGGAAATACCGAATCCAGTTGTTCGGCGGCGTGATCTGCGCCGGCACTTCGTCCACTCTGGCTCCATGGACATATTGGCGTTGCGCGTCGCTAGCACTGGACCCTTCCTGGATTAGGTTCCAGCCATCATAATAATAATAGGTCGCCGGGTTACTGCCAGGCGGCGGCACCAGACTCCCGTCACTTGGGAACGCCGCTACCCAGCGTTTCACGCAACGCCCCCAGCGGATCGTAACCGAAGAACATCCAGTTAGGCGCAAGCGCATTGCTCGTGGCCAGCATCGGTTGGTTCAACGCATTGTAGCCGGCCGTGATGTTCCCATCCTGCATCAACACGCCATTGCCATGGGGCGCTCCCCATCCGCTAAGATTGTTATCGTAATTGGTCGTCGTCCCCCAGTGTTGGGGATCGTTCCAGGGATAATTGTTTTCCCAACTCAGATACTGGTTAAGCCCCTTGTCCTGCAGGAGAAAATGCATCAATCCTTTGCTCTGGACGTAGTTCCACCCGAATCGATTCCCCAAAGCATCATAGGCAAAGTGATCCTGCCGCTGGCAATTGCTGTAGGTGTTCGCCGGATCGACCGCGTCATAGAGCGCACCGCCGTATTCAAGACGCAGGGGACGGGGCATTCAGCTTTCTAAACAAAACCCTCAGCCCACGTCAACAGTTTACGATGTGAAGCTCTGGCCCCTTCCTGTCTTCCTCTGCCCTTCTGATGTGAAGCTCTAACCCTGTTCAACCTCTTTGTCATTGATGAGTTGATCGTTTTAACGCGGCGTGCAGTTCAGCGAAGGACTTTGGAGTCGCTTCTAACGCGTAGTCTTCGGTAAAAACACAGCCGCGCCGTGTTATGCGGAATATGACTGCTCGGTCAGCGGTGCCAATGCTTGCATAGTCCCTAAAACAGAGAACATATGCGCTCCCTCCCACCTTAGCGAGAAATAGCATACAAAACCGCCCGTCACCGGCTCGCCGGATATCCGTGAGCTTAGGAAATTCTTTAGGCCTGTCCACAAGAACGAAAGGGCGCTCGTACCAACGTCGCAGTTCGCGAATTACACAAGGAGGAACATCACCGCGGTGTTTCCACTCCAACACCGGTTTGTCTTCCAAAAAACGTAAAGCGCTCGGCCGTGTCTCGGCAGCCAATGAAGTCTGCGGTAGCGCGATGCCACTACACAGTAGAAAAGCCAAAGCAATTTCCTTCATCGCGAAAAGGGATCAGCAACCGGATAGGGGAAAACTTTATGATCCTGACGTGGCGATTCGTTGAAGTAGGTCTTAAACATCGAGGCTTCGGATCCGGTTTCGACGCGACGCTCTTCCGGCGAATCATACTGTGCATCGTACTTATCGCGATCGGAGCGGTATTGATCGGGGTGTACAAATGCCTGGTAGATATGATCCAATTCGTGACCTAGGGCCATCAATGGTGAAAGAAGCTTATTTGGGTCGGCTTTGCTCTTGTAAGCCATGTGTAGATTCCAACGGACCCCGATTTTTGGATCGAAAACTGCTTGGGTGAACTTGTCTTGGACGCTCCAAACTCTTACTATAATATCTTTACGATCTAAGCGATCAATGATCTTGCGTTGATCGGGGTCACGTCGTAATTCGGCTTTCACTTTTCGCCATAGAGACTCATCGATCTTATCGACAATGAAACTAAGTCCTGTCGGATCGGACCTATTCACTGGATCGTTGTGGCAATAGCGATAAAGATTGTAGTCGCCCGCACCAAACTCCTTCGGGTCAGGCTGCATGAAGCGGCCCAGCTCGGGGTTATAAAGCCGGTTCCGGAAATCGTAGAGCTTGAGCTGGTCGATCCATTCCCTTCCCGTAAACAAGAACCGGTTTCCGTGCGGCGAATACCCAAGCCAGTTTCCTGATGCGCCGTAGAAGTACGGGTAACCAAAGGCATCATAGTAGTATTGCTCCATGACGTTGCTCTGCCCGTCGGTCAGCATCGTGCAGTGACCTGATGCGTCATAGTGATGGTACGCCGTCACGTTGGCCGAGGTATTGTAACTGGACAGAATTTCATCTGTTCTCGCCCCATGGTAATACATCATCGTGGGATTCCACGGATTGTAGCCTTCCTCGATCAGGTTCCAGCCGTCGTAGATGAAAAAGTACGGCGCACTCGGCGACGACCCGTCCGATTGTGCAAACCAATGCTTCACACACCGTCCAAGTGGATCGTAGCCGAACCACAACCAGTTCCCACCCGCCGGCCACGTGCCAGAGCTCCCGACGACTATGGGTTGGTTAAGCGCGTTATAGCCTGCCACATTCCATCCGTCTTCCATCAAGACCCCGTTCGCGTTATGCGGCGTGCCCCACGGCAGCCCGAGGTCCTCATCGTAGAAAAGAGTCGTGCCCCAGTGCAGGGGATCGTTCCAGGGATAATCGTTTTCCCAGCTTAGATATTCGTTCAATCCGTTATCGCGCCGGCGAAAATGCATCCAGCCTTTGCTTTGAACGTAGTCCCAGCCGAAGCGATTCCCCAGCGCGTCGTAAGCGAAGTGGTCCTGGCGCACACACGAACTGTATGTGTTAGCAGGATCAACTGCTCCATACCACGCGTCCGTTAATTGTCCCTCGGCATCATACTGGTAATGATCGCCTCGACCGTCTTCCATCGGGTTCACACTGTTATCGGTGCTTTTTTGCCACGCGTAGATCCGATCCCGCTCGTCTCGATAATAATCGCGGTAGGATAGATTCTGCCCGTTACTCGATCGCTTATGTTGCACGGCGCTGATCAGGCCGCGCCCGTTGTAACCATAAGCCGTGGTCGTCCCATTGCCATAATCGGCATGATCGATCTTACCATCCCCGGTAAAAGTGTAGTTGACTGTTAGCTGCCAGTTATTCGGGCCGTGATCCCAAACCGTCTGGAGCCGGACTTGCGGCGTATACGCGTGCGCCACCCGCATTTGATTCGGATAAATGATATTCCAGATCGTGCCGTTGCCATAATACCGGTAACCTGTCACCGCGGCTCCGCCCGCGCCCGCAATCGATTCGCTCTCCGAAAGAACCTGGGCCGCGTCATCGTAGGTGTAATTGATGGTCGCCACCGAATTCCAAATGCTGGTCATGCGATTGGCGTCATCCCACGAACGGGAGATGCCGGGAGTCTGCCCGTCATCCCAAGTATGAGAGATCTCGCGTCCCCGGGCATCGTAATTGATGGTTTTGGTCTGTCCTTTACGCGTCCGCCAGGTCTTAAGCTGTCCGTATTCGTAGCTGCTGTCCTCATGACTGCCGTAAGCATAACCTCCATCGGGGAACCAGACATTTGTCGGTCGGCCCATGAAATCGTAGCTGAAAACGGTTGTCTGATCTTCATTGCCACCGGAATCTGTGTCGCGATGGGTCGTAACCATTCCCAATTTCTTCATCGGTCCCCACCAGTATAGGATGTTGGTCGTGTTCCCACGCTCATCGATGAAACGGCCGGGCTGCCCGAACGCATCGTAGTCAAGCCATTGCTGGGTGCGCTGAACGCCGGCTTCGGCCGGAAACTTGACCATCGTCTTATTACCCACGAAATCGTAAAGGGTTTCCGTCGTCCGGAGAACCGTGTTTTCCGTCTCATTGGTTTTCCAAAGACGGTTACGATTGTCGTACTCGTAGCTGGTCCGCCGCCCATGCGGATCGGTGTAGGTCTTTTTCTGCCCATTTTCGTCGTAGGTGTAATAAACCGTTTCGCCTGGGGCGTTCCAAATCCACTGGCTATTGGCGAGCACCCAACCCGTCCTTTCCCATACTATTCGATTCTGAACGTCATGGCCGCGGTCGATCGAAGGCCGGTCTCCCAGATAATTATAGGCCGGGCCGAGCTGCCAGCGCCATTCGTTTTTTGTATGATAGGCATCAGGCAAGTAGTTCGAATAATCCGATGTGCCATCAGGGCGGGCGATGACTCGATCGTAACCCCAGTCCCATCGGCGCGACGGCATATTGTTTTCCCATGCATCCGGCGAATTGAGCGGTTCGGTGTACGAGGTGCAGCGGCGATATGTGTCAAAGGTATAGGTGCTGCGGTGACCCATCTCATCGGTGGTCGCGGTACAGTTGCCATAAGCATCGTATTCGTAAGAAACGTGCGGGTCGGCATTGCCACCGCCGGTGGATGGATAATGCACTGCGATAACCTGGTTGCGGCCATTGTAATCCATCATCACGGTATAAGGCGCGCCGGCGGCGCGCGCACGGCCGTCTTGCATGGTCTTGACGCGGTCAAACTCGTCGTAGGTGTATTCCTTGCGAGCATCCAGGCCATCTACGTCGTTCCATTCCTTCCAGAGCAGCTGGCTGCCTCCGGGGTAGTATTGGTAGTGAACCGTGGCGCCGCTGGGCAGCGTATGGCTTTCAACCTGGTTAAGGGGGGTGTAAGTAAAGTGTTCGGTACTCGTGCCCGGATAAGTGATGTCAGTGATCCGTCTGCGCTCATCGCGCCGGTAGGTCGTGGTGAGGGAACGTTCGTCGGTCTGGCTGAAGAGCCAATGATTGAAAGGATTAGGAATCACGCTCGTGTCCCGGGCGGCGGAAGCGCCGGGATCGGTCCAGTTATAGGTGTGCCTGCTGTTATCGCTGCGGTGCCACACCTCAGCTACGCGGCCGCTTGGGTCCGCGCCGTACTGCCCTTGCACCATGGTTAACTGGGTAATGTTTCCACGGCCGTCGAAGACACGCCACGGGTAACCCTGGGAATAGTGCTGATATTCAAAAGGCACGCTCCCGGAACCATCGGTAAAATCGGTCACCTTGACCAGTTGATAGCCAAGTCCGACCCCTTGCCCCGCTTCGGGAGGGACCCAATAACCTGATTGGAAGTCCCCAACATATTGAGCGCCCGGTTCCCTTCCGGCCGAGCGGCCAAAATAAAGCGCGCGCGAGCCACCCAAACCCGTTAGCTCCGACCGGTAGCCTGTGTAGCAATCCAGGTATAGCCTGGAAACCAGGATCGGTTGTCCATACTGGTCAACTTGATCGCCGCTCATCTCGGCAGTGATGGAAGTAGCGGTGGCATAGTAACGATCAAACCGCGCATTCAGATAAGGCTCGATCGGAGCTGGGAAGAGAACCGGACAGGTTCCACCGAGATAGCTATACTTGATCTTGGTCATCGGGCCTGCAAAGTGGGGATCGTCCGCGTAGACCAGGACGGGGCCAATGGGGTAACCCAAGTTAGAGTCAGTCATGTTGTCGTAGCGGTAGGTAGCATGGTTGTCTTGCCCGGATCCGAGATCGTTTACATATCTTACATCGATCAAGGCCCATGCCGTCATCTGCATGCTACCCTGGCTTATCGCGTATGAACCGTAATCGTATTCCACCCTTTGCGTTCCAGCGCTTCCACCAGTCTGAACCGCCGAGAGCACGGAAACTACCATATAGGGCGTCGTGGTGAGCTGCCTGTCCTGATACTCAAGGCTCAAGAAGCGGCCGTTGGGCGCGGTCACCCTGTCCAGACGACCGTTATTGCCGTAATGAAGAGCGGTCCGCAGGCCATGCGGATCAAAAACCTCGGTCGCTTGATAGGACCAGGGGCCTCCTTCAAAATGGACCGCGCCGCCATCGCCCCGGTAGAGCCAGAAATTCGAGCCATCGGGCGCCATACCGCAAAGATGATCCGTGACAGGCCCTGCCGGATCTTTCCAGGTAGCTTCCGCGGTACTATAGGGCGGACCAGACGCGCCGGAAGGCGCCGGGCCCCGGGAAATGGTATACGTGCTTGCGCGGCCGTCCGGAAAACCAATCGTGATGGAAGTGACCCAGGTTTGGAGGCCGCCGTCCGTCGCCTGGATAATGTCATAACCGTAAGTGGCGCCCCAATCCCAGGAATATGTCCAGCCGCCGTTTACGGCGGTGGGGTCGCTTGGAACAGAGTTCCAGTGCCTGGTAAAATCGAGTCCGTAGTCACCCGGAACATTTGGTACCTCGAGATCTGTCACAGAGCGGCTGGCGTTGCCCGTATGTGCATCATAGCCACAGCCAGTGGTCACATTGGCTTTGAACACCCCTGCATTGCCCGTGGGGTCCGCATCCGGTTCCCCTGAGGTCGTCTGCGCATCGAGCGTGTTGCAGTGAAGCAAGGGCAGCCAACAAAGGGCAGCTGCCAGGCGGCTAACGAGTCGCATACTCATTAGCGCGCCTGCGTGCTCGAAGTTTCCAGCGAAGCGATAACTGAGAGTGAAGCGTGCGACAGGTGCAAGACACTCGCTACTCCATCGCAGTAAAACCTGAGAAATCCCTCGTGGAAATTTTCATCTAGCTTCACCGTGAGAGCGCAGTCACCGGTGGGCCTGATCCGCAACAGCGCCGTAGGTGGATCGAAGGTAACGCCGGGGCTCGGCGTCACCCCTACGATCCTTCCGGCTTGAGAGGGATCAAAGTGTAACTGCACCATCACCGGTTCCTTGCCAGCGATGTAGCCACGCCCCAGCTGGCGGCCATGACGCTCGGGCGCTTGAGACGCGTTCGCACCGCCGCGCCAAACTTCGATGACTGGGATGGCTTTCTGGACCTGTGCCTGATCCAACGGATTGGAAGCAAGGGGAAGACGCGGTGGAGCTGGAGGCGGTGGCGCAAATCGCGCCGGTGGCGCCGGGAAAGGTGGAGGCGCTGGATTTTGCGCTCCGGCAGGGAACGCTGGAACGAGTAAGACTGCGGCCGCAACAACCAGCTCCGAGGGGAATCGAATTTTCATGGAGCCCAGTTAAAGCTGAACCGCAGGTGCTCTGGCAAGAGCTTTTCTTTGCGCCAAGCGGGGCGCAATTGAATCTCACGCCTTCGAAATTGTTGCTCCGGATCAAGAAGTACAGCCTGGCGCCCGCGAACCGTTTCTCTGGGACACGAAATCAAAGGTGTGGATCGAGAAATCGGTGCTGCGACACACGCCGCGCCGAAACCGCCGCCGGCGCCGCCGACGCCATAGTCTGGCGTGCGGCTCGGGATTATATCGTTTACGCTGCGGCGGTTGACTGAGCGCCCGCGCGGCCGGAAAAGACCTAACGATGCGCCGTTATCTGGAGATCTGGGGAATCATGTTGCGCAACTCGCTCATTCGCGAGCTCAGTTTCAAGGCCAACTTCATTCTCTGGATGATCGTGGAAGTCCTTTGGTTCTGCGGCCAGGTCGCTTTTTTCAGCATCATCTTCGGGCAGGTCGACCGGATCGGCGATTGGACGAAATGGGAGGTGATCCTGCTCGTTGGCACGCACCAGATGATCGCGCAATTGTTCCAGGCGTTTTTCTTCGTCAACATTTCGAATATTCCAGATCTCGTCCGGACGGGACGGCTGGATTCGTTGCTGGTCTTGCCGATCGATAGTCAGTTCGCGGTTTCCACCAAACAATTCGGACTCGATAGCGTGTTTAACGCGATCCTCGGCGCCATCGTGGTAATCGTCGCGCTGACGAAGTTACAGATCACGCCGAGCCTCTCGATGATCGTGCTTTATGTGTTCGCGCTCGGTTTCGGCGTGGCCGTGCATTATTCGATCATGCTCACACTGGCCGCGATCAGTTTCTGGATTGTCCGCGCCCAGGGCCTGGTCTATGGCTACTTTAATTTTCTCCATATTGCGCGCTATCCCGACGCGATTTTCCCCCGCCTTTTCCAATTCATTTTCGGCTGGATCATTCCGGTAGTCATCGTGGCGAACATTCCGGCGAAGCTTCTGATCAAGCCGCTGGGCCAGCCGGCCTGGCTCATGTTTCATCTCGTCATGGCAAGCACGATCGCGTTTCTCCTCTCCCGAATTTTCTGGCGATTTGCCCTTCGCCACTACTCCAGCGCCAGTTCGTAAAGCGCTGGCTATGCGCGCTTTTTTTGCTCGTTTTTAACGGGGAAATCTCCTCTTGCGCCGGGCTGGAAATGTTCTTTAGTAAGCCTCCGCTCGCGCCCAGCCAACCAAGGGCGACTCCCAATTTATGGCCAGTTCCGCGAAGAAAAAGAATTCCAAATCGCCCGCGAAATCGAAAGGTCCCGCGAAGAAAGCCCCGCGCCCAAGAGTAAAGAAAGCGCACGCCAAGCTGTCGAAGCCCGCGAAGAAATCGGCGACGAAAAAGCCAGCCGCCAAAGCGACGAAGAAAAGCGCGGCGCCGGCCAGCAAACCTTTGAAGGCCAACGGCGCGCGAAAAGATTTCGGTTCCAACAGCGCCGCCAGCGGAGTGCTCTCGACCAAGAACAACAAGCCGCGGAAACTCGACCCGTTCGTTCGCGGACAGAAAGAGAAGCTTCTCCAGTTGCGCGACGCGATGGTCGATTCGATGGCCGGCGTGGCGAAAGACAACCTTCGTTCCCGCGCGGAAGGCAGCGAAGCCTCCGCATTCGGCATGCACCAGGCGGACGCGGGCAGTGACGCTTACGATCGCGATTTTGCCCTCAGCCTGCTTTCACAGGAACAGGACGCGCTCTATGAAATCGATCAGGCGCTGAAGCGCATCGAGCTCGGCACCTACGGCGTCTGCGAGATGTCGGGCAAACCAATTTCCCACGCGCGTCTCGAAGCGATCCCGTTCGCGCGGTTCACCGTCGAATGCCAGTCGCAGCTCGAAAAACAGAACAAGGCGTCGCGCGTCCGGCAATCGGTCACGTCCCTCTTCGGTCTGACCGAGGAAGAAGGCGGCGAAGCGGAAGAAGAGGAAGCGAAGCCGGAAGACACCAAGGAGTAAGTCATGGCGCAGGAAATCATCACTCTCGAATGCACGGAGGCGAAGGCCGAAGGCAAACCGACCTCGCGTTACATGAGCACGCGCAACAAAAAGAGTCCGCGCACGCCGAACCGGCTCGAGAAGAAAAAATACAATCCGTTTTTGAAGCGGCACACGCTCCATCGCGAGACGAGGTAATCATCCATGCAACCGAAAACCGCCAAACGCCGTTCCGCTTTTCGCCGCGCTAATCGCACGATGCCGCGCCGCCGCATCGACATCGCGACCGAAGCCATCGATTACAAGAATCCCGATCTGTTAAAGAAATTCGTGACCGAAAGCGGGAAGATTCTGCCGCGCCGCGTCACGGGGATGCCCGCGCACATGCATCGCAAAATCACGCGCGAGATCAAACGCAGCCGCTCTGTGCTCCTGATGAAGTAAGCAGAACGTCGGCGATCTTTTCGATCTCGGCTTCGCTGTTATAGAAGTGCGGGCTCACCCGCAGCCAGCTGCGATTCGCCCGATCGAAACGCAGCGAGATCACGATATCGTTTTTCATCGCGGCTTCCCAAAGCGCATCCGACGGCACACGCGGATGGCGAAACGTCAGGATGCCGCTCTGATTTTTTCTCTCGTTCGGACTGAGAAATTCGAAGCCGGCGGGCGCAAGTCGATCGCGTAAAGATCCATTCAGTTGTTGGATTCTCGCGGAGATTTCGTTCGCCCCGGTCTCGAGCAAAATTTCGACAGCGGCACGCAATCCGGCGAGGACGCTATGCGTGTAAGCGCCCGGCTCAAATTTTCTGCCGCCGCTTTCGAATTGCACTTCGCGTTGCGCGATGAAATTCGGCGAGACAACGTTCCAGCCGCCGATGATCGGCGGTCGCAGCAAATCGTGCCGGCTTTTTTTTATGTAAAGAATACCAGCACCGGACGGGCCGAGCATCCACTTCTGGGCGCCGGCGCTGAGGAAATCGACGTGCTTCAACGAGACGGGAAAAATGCCAAGCGTTTGGATCGCGTCGACTGAAAATAAAACGCCGCGCTCGGCACAAAGCGCACCGATTGCTTCGAGATCGATCCGGAACCCGCTGCAATAACTCGCGCTCGCCAGTGCCACGAGCTTCGTGCGCTTGGTGAGCGCGCGCTCGACGATTTCCGGCGTGATCTCACCAATGCTCGTCGTCTCCAGCAGCACCGGTTTCACTCCATTGCGCTCGAGCGCGAGCCAGGGATAAACGTTTGCCGGATAATCATCGAGGTAACACACGACTTCGTCGCCCGGCTTCCAATCGAGTCCGTTCGCGACGGTGTTCAGGCCGCTCGCCGTGGGACCAGTGAACGCGATCTCTTCCGTCTCCGCGCCCAGCAGACGCGCGACGAGCGCGCGGGTTTGTGCAATTCGCTCCAGCTCCTGCTCGTACTGACGCGAATCGATCGACGCCCGCCCGATCGATTCCTTCATCGCATCCGCCACTCGTCTCGGCAGCGGAGCATCAGCAGCGTGCGCGCAATAAATCTTCCGGGCACAAACTGGAAATTCGTGCCGGCGCAGATTCTCGTCCGCGGCGAGCTGGGCGATCACGATGCTTTCTGCGTCCGCTCGCCCTGTTCGATCAACTTCCAGAACTCGCGGTTCTTCCCGAGCTGATCGTCTTCCGCCATCGGCAGTTTACTGCGGAAAAGAAAATCCCGGAACGTGTTCTTGTGCAGGACGCGATGCACGGTGATGCCTTCCGGCCGGCGCTCGAAATAAATCCGGTAATCTTTGGCGCGATAACGATGAAGCTTTTTTCCTTCGCGCTCGATCACGCCGAATCGGCTGCTATCGAGATTGTCGAGATCCGCGGGAAGGATTTGGAATTCAGCCAGCAGATCGAGCTGCAACGACTTCGGCAGCGCCGCCATTTCCGCCGCGCTCAGTTCGTTGAAGATGATCTGAAACATCGCGTCTCACACATACACACGCCGCACTCGACTGCCAACGCGCGTAACAATATCCCAGTGGATAGTGCCCGCGCGTTCGGCCAGGTCGGCCGCCGAAATCTCTTCGGCGCCCTGCCGGCCCATCAACACGACTTCGTCGCCGACGCTCGCTTCCGGGACCTGGGAAACGTCGATCACCATTAGGTCCATCGTCACCCGGCCGAGGAGCGGACAACGTTTCCCACGCACCAGCATCGCAGCGCCGCGGTTCGACGCCTGTCGTGGATAACCATCCGCATAACCGGCCGACAACGTAGCCACGCGCATGGGACGCGGCGTGATGAACGTCCGTCCGTAACTAATGCCGTGTCCTTCGGGCATATCACGGATCAACGCGATCCGCGTCTTCCAAGTCATCACCGGCTTAAGCAAACGCTGAAATTCCGGCAGCGGCGAAATGCCGTAGAGCATGATACCAGCTCGAACGATCTCATGCGGCGTGTCGTTGAACGCCAGTGTGCCGGCGCTTTGCAGAACGTGCGCTTTGTAATCGCCCGGCACTTCCGCGCGAAATTGTTCAACGAGCTTTCGAAATCGAATGAGCTGGTCGCGCGTGAAACTTTCATCCTCGTTCGAGACCGGCATGTGCGTCGAAATGCTGTGGACGCGCACATTGCGTAAGGCCGCCACTTTCTTGAACGCCACGACGCTTTGGTTTTCCGGCACACCCATCCGGCCCATCCCGGTGTCCACTTTGAAATTGATCGCGATTGGCCCGATCCGATCGAATGCTTCCGCTTCCTCGACGGCTGAAATCGTCGGAATGAATTTGCCTTCGACGATCGCGGATCGTTCGCTCGGCAACGCGGGTCCAAGAACCATTATCGGATGGCTTAGTCCGGCCGTCCGAAGCGTGATCGCTTCCTCAAGATTGGCGATGCCGAAATATGTGACGTCGTTCGCGAGCGCTTCCGCGACGCCAACAAGCCCATGTCCGTACGCGTTCGCCTTCACCACTGCCAGCATTTCTGCTGAACCAATGCGTTCGCGCACAACGCCGGCGTTGTGACGCAACGCGCTGCGATCGATCTCAGCCCAGCATCGGTGGGTCTCGCTCATTTTTGTTTTGGCGTAGTGATGTGCGGCTCGCGCAAATACATCGGCTCGAGCGGCGGCAGAACAAACGCGCGATTCGCTTGGCCAGCAAGCTGCGCCAAAATCCGCGCGTCAGGGTAACGAACGGCCACGCCTTCAAATTGCGGCAGCAGTTCCACAGCGAAGACCGGCATTTGCGTTCGCAAATCATCGAGAGCGATTCGCTGCTCAGCATCCGAACGCAGAACGGGAGGAGCTATCAGCGTTCGGTCGGAAAGCTGCGCGAGAAAAAAAGATTGTCGGCGCGCGTCGCCGACGACGGCGTATTTCGCCGCGTCGCATTCGATTGCGCAAAGCGATGAGAGACCGACCAGCGCCGCCTTGGTCGCGAAGTGCAATCCGATCGCCGTCGAAATGGCGATCCGCGTCCCGGCGTAGGAACCCGGCCCGAGTCCGACAATGATTCGCTCCGGCGCGCCAAAACGCTTCTGCGCTTCGGCCACATTTTGGAAAAATTCGCCGGAATTTTTGCGATCATTCGCCCATTGCGCGGTCCACTCGAAGTCGCCGTCGCGCCAGGCGAGACTGCCACGCGCACTGGAAAGTTCGAAAGCCAGGATCTTCACGGAAGAGTGATCAGGCGCTGGTCTTCAGATTTCGTTTCAAAAGAAATCCAGACGGCATTCGCCGGAATTGCGTCGCGGAATTTATCGGCCCACTCGACGACAGAAATGCCGTCGCCAAAAAAATATTCGTCCAGTCCCAGCCGCTCGGCAGCCTGTCGATCTTCGATCCGGAAGAAATCGAAATGATAGACGGGGAAACGTCCGTCGATGTACTCGTGGAGGAGGGTGAAAGTAGGACTGGTCACTTCGCCACTAGCGCCGATGCCGGCGGCCAGGCCTTTCACGAATTGCGTTTTGCCAGCGCCGAGTTGGCCGACCAGAGCGATAACGCTTCCCCGCGGGAGACTGGCGGCAAACTCGCGCCCAATTTTTTGCGTGTCGGCTGGACTAGCGGAAGTGAACGTAGCCATGACGCAATTTTCGATTTTCGATTTTCGGCTTTGAAAGCCCGGCCTCGCTCGCTCCGCGAGCTGCGTTACGGTGGATGAGCTGGCCGATCCGCGTGAGAGAAATTGCCGGGAATTTTTTCCGCCAACGTGAACGCAGCGACTGAGAATCCTTTGGGGAAATAGCGAAGAGCAGTTCATAATCTTCCCCGTCGGAAATCGCCTGCGCGATGGTGGCGCCGCGATTTACCGGCAGGGCCGTTTCATCAATTTCAAAACCAACGCCGCTCGCGCGAGCCAGGCGCGGCAGGTCGGCGCCGAGTCCGTCACTCAAATCCATCATCGCATGAACCCGAAAATTTTTCGTAAGCCAGCGCGATTCGGCGATGCGCGGAACAAACTTGAGATGATGGCCGCGCAACGATCCGCCCAGACGGCCCGTGATAAAAAGTTCGTCGCCAGGCTTGCCGCCGCTGCGTCCAAGCCACCGCGTTTTCTCCACGATCCCGGTGACGCTTACAGAAATGACGGCCGGGCCTTTGATGTTGCTCGTTTCGCCGCCGACAACCGACACGCCGAAAGCGCGCGCGGCTTTCTCTATTCCACGATAGAGCCGTTGCACCCATACGACTTCGCGCTGCGACGGCAGGATCAACGTCACCAAAGCAAACTGCGGGATCGCCGACATCGCCGCAAAATCGCTCACCGGCCGTGCCATCGCCTTCCATCCCACCAGGTCGGCCCGGGTGTTTTTCGTGAAATGAATTCCCTCGACGAGACAATCGGTTTTCAGCACATCGAGCACGCCCCGCTTCCCGGATTCGACGAGCGCGCAATCATCGCCAGCGCCAAGGACGACCGCGCGGCGCGAGCGAAGTTTCGCCAAGAGTTGTTCGAGCAGTCGGTCCTCGCCGACGTCTCGCAGTTTCATTGCCGCACCAACTCGGGAAAGGCGAGCGCCGTCAAAGTGATCGCATTAAAAAGCGCGTGCATGGTCATGGGCACGAGGATGGAGCCACTCCATTCATAGGCGATGGCGAAGCAGGTTCCGAGGACAAAGAGCGGAGCGAACGACGGCAAATGCGCGTGCACTGCCGCGAACAGCAGCGAACTCAACAGCACGCCGAGGAAGCGGCCAAGATAGCGCCGAGCCACTCCGTAAATGAAGAAGCGAAAGATAAATTCCTCGGCAAGCGGCGCGAGGGAAACGGCCAGAACAATAATCATGATCCGTTGCTGGAGGGTCGTCGATTCACTGAACATTTCCACGATCGCCTGTCGCTGCGGCGCGCTTCGCATCAGACGCTGGGTAACAACGTCCGCGAGAAAAATCAGCGGATACGCGGCGAGGATCAGGATCGCTCCGGTAACCATTGTCCGGAAAAAGCCGATTCGAGAAAAACCGCCGATCAAATTCAAATCGAACCGGCGCAGACGAAGGAAGCCAGCGAGCGCCAGGAGCATTGCGATGGTGAGAGTGCCGCTGGCGATGAGATCGACGCTGCGCATTCGCGAGGCGTTGTGGGTGGAAGCCCCGGCAAGAGTGAGCAGGAAAAAAGACGTCAGCAAGACGGCGACGAGCGCCTCGGGCCAGCTGAAAGTGCGGGCGGGAGGAATTTCGGCACTCGGCGGACGGGCTGCGATCTGCCGCAAGAGCGAGACGTAAATATAAACGCCGGCGACGAGGAGGAACGCCTGGATCACAGCGCTGAGCGCCGGAATGAAGCCGTCGGCGGTCATGCTGCGCGGCGGCGCTCTACGGAGCGTAGAAGCTCGGGAGAAAGTAAGCGCGCCCGGTTTCTAATTGCGGCATGAGCTGGCTCGGCAGGGTCAGCTCGATCTTGTTGTTCGTGCTTCCGAAAGCGCGGAAGAATCGGCCCCAGCTGAAGGGAGGTCCATATTTTACGACCGTAGCGCCCGGGGCACGGCTCAATTCCCTCGCCTTCGCGAACGCGTCTTCGATCTGCCCGGTGCCGTCGATCAACTTGTTTTCGAGCGCGTCTTTCCCCGACAAAATGCGGCCGTCCGCGATCCCATTCCGCAGCCCATCGGCCGGCAAATTTCGTTCGCGCGCCACGATCCCGAGAAACTTCTCGTAAGTTTTCATGACGAATCCCTGGATCATCTCGCGCTCTTCCGGCGTGACCTGCCGCGCGCCGTTGAGCATGTCCTTGAACTTCCCACTCTTAAAAACAACCGACGCGAGGCCGACTTTGTTGAAGAGCTGTTCGTAATTCAGCGTTTGGATGATGACGCCGATGCTGCCGGTGATCGTCGTCTCGTTCGCCATCAAATATTTCCCACCGCACGCGACGTAATACCCGCCCGACGCGGCGAGCGAATCCATGTAAACGATCACTGGTTTTTTCGCGCGCGTTTTCACTACCCAGTTGTAGATCACATCGGACGCCGTCACTTCGCCGCCGGGCGAATCGATTTCCAAAACTACCGCCCGGACGCGATCGTCATCGCGCGCCTGCTGGAGCGCGAGGCGCATGTCGTCGACCATCGTCTCGCCGACGTTGCCCGGAAGCGTGGAGCTGATGAGCCCGCGCAGTGGAATCACGGCGATCTTGTCGTTGTTGCCGCGCTGCACGATTACTTCGCGAAACGACGGAGTCGGTTCTTCAAAACGCGGAGTGGCGCCGAAACGGTGAAAGGCGCTTGCGGCGAGAACGAGATTGATCAACACGCTGGCGCATAATGCCACCGCGAGAAAAACGCTCAGGCAACCCAGTTTTCGATCCGCAGGCATGACCGGGCAAACTGGAGGAGAACAGAGCGACGCACAAGAGGGAAACCGCAGGGGTCACTGGCTCGCAAGCTGCTTTTTCCCTCGCCATGAACAATGCCGGTCATCTCCCCATCAGCGAAACCGCGCGCCGGGTAGGCAAAACCAAGGCGAAGCGCGGCCGTCCTCGGAAAAACAGCAGCAGCCAGGGAGTCGAGAAAGAATTGCCGGCAGTTGGCACGCTCACCCGCACCAAAAGTCTATTGCTGGCAGCGTTGCGCGTCTGGGAATTGAAGCATCGGATCACGGACTAGCTGTCGTGCTGCCGAACGTTTTGAAAGGCGCCGTGCTCGGCGCGGGCCTGCTCGCTGTTTCCGTTCACGCCGCTACGATCGAAACATTGGCGTCCTTCAGCCAGCCGCTTTCGGCATTTCCGCAGGTCCGATTATCCGACGGCACGTTTTACGGCGCGGACTTTGGAACGTTCAACGGTGGTCTGAGCCACGGCGCGATTCTAAAAATCGGTCAGAACGGTTCGCTCACCACTCTCTACACTTTTCAGGCGGCGACGCAGGATGAGGCGAACCCGACGCTGCTGATCGCGGGGGCCGACGGAAATCTTTACGGAGCCACGGCGCCGCGCGCGGTGGGCGATCTCAATGGGATGATCTTCAAATTGACGCCCGCGGGGACGTTTACGCCGATCTACCATTTCCAGGACGGCAAGGGCACGCACGCCATCGCGCTCGTTCAGGGCGCTGACGGAAATTTTTACGGAACAGCGGCCGGCGATTCGAGCGGCGGATTTTTCAACCACCCCGCCAGCATGCATAACCCCGGAATATTCTTCCGGCTCACTCCGGCGGGAGTCTTCACCGTTCTCTACACATTTACGGGCGGCACAGATGGAAGTCTTCCGAACGCGCTGGTCCAGGGGAAGGACGGCAATTTTTATGGCAGCACTTTTTGCGGCCCGGAATCGCCGGCGAACCTTTTCAACGGGAACGGCACAATCTTCAAGGTGACGGCGGCCGGTGCATTGACGACGCTCTACTCGTTCACCAACGGACCTGATGGCGCGAATCCCGGGAACGTCGTCGAGGGAGCGGACGGCAACTTGTATGGAATCGCCGACGCCGGAACGACGCGCACCGTTTTCAAACTCACCAAGGCTGGACAGCGGACGACGGTTTACAATCTTCAGGCAACCAACGGCACGGTCTCGTCCGGATTACTCGCGAGTACGGACGGCAATGTTTACGGCACGACAAAAGACGGAGGCATTCCGAAAGCTGGGAACATTTTCAAAATCGATCCCGCCGGACAAGTGACGACATGGGCGTTCGATGGCGCGGGCACGGGCGGGCAGCCCGGCCGGGCGTTCGAAGGCGCCGAACATAGTCTTTATGGCGTAACCGCACTCGGCGGCGCATCCAACGATGGCACTGTTTATCGCCTGAACATGGCGCCGCCGCGCAACTTGCTGAATATCTCAACACGTTTGCAGGTCCTCACCGGCGACAAAGTGCTCATCGGCGGATTCATCATCACCGGTACTGATCCCAAGAAAGTAATCGTGCGCGGGATCGGACCGTCGCTCAACGGCGTGGGAGTCGCGCTTCCGGATCCAGTTCTCGAATTGCATCAGGGAAATTCCACCATCGCAACCAACGATGATTGGAAAGAGCACCAGGCAGAAGTGGAAGCGACGACGATTCCGCCGACGAACGATTTAGAATCAGCGATCGTCGCCACGCTCGCGCCCGGCGCTTACACCGCGGTGCTGTCGGGCAAGAACAACGGAAGCGGCGTCGGCGTTGTCGAAGTCTACGATCTTGATCAGACCGCGAACTCGAAGTTAGCGAACATCAGCACGCGCGGGTTCGTCGATCTCGGCAGCAACGTCATGATCGGCGGATTGATTGTGAGCGGCGGCGCCGGCGGCGGAAACGCCCGAGTCATCGTCCGCGCGCTCGGTCCGTCCCTTGCGACTCTCGGCGTTCCGGGCGCGCTTTCCGATCCGAATCTCGAACTGCACGACGCCAGCGGCACAACGATCGCCTCCAACGACAACTGGAAAATGCGGCCCGACGGCAGCAGCCAACAGAGCGAGATCGAGGCGACGGCCGTCATGCCCGGAAACGATTTGGAATCCGCGCTCGTCCAAACTCTGGCGCCCGGCAGCTACACCGTGATCGTGCGCGGCACGAACAACACGAACGGCGTCGCCGTCGTCGAAGCGTACACGCTCGAGTAATCGCAGCCTCGTCGCGACAAACTGATTTACGCCAGCCCTCTCCGGCAATATTCTGCGCCACGGTTTTGCGCCCGTAGCTCAGCCGGATAGAGCATCGGATTTCTAATCCGACGGTCGGGTGTTCGAGTCACCCCGGGCGCGCGCCTTCTACTTTTTAGCAAAGCGCTGCTCGTGATCGAGCAGCCATTTTTTTCGCCACAAACCGCCGCCGTAGCCGCAGAGCGAACCGTCGGCGCGGATGACGCGATGGCAGGGAATGATGATGCACATCATGTTGTCGCCGTTTGCACGGCCGACCGCGCGGCGCATCTCGGCGTCGCCCAGTTTTTGCGCCATCCACGAATAGGAACGCGTTTCGCCGAGCGGAATCGTGCGCAGCAAATCCCACGTCCGCATTTGGAAGGGCGACCCAACCGGCGCGAGCGGGATGTTGAACTCGAGATTTTTTCCCGAGAAATAATCGGCGAGCTGCTTTCGAATCGCTACGAGATGCCGATGTTCGCCGGGAACGATGTTCGTATTCAGACGGCTCCGCAGGATCGACATCTCGCGTTCCATCGCGCGGCGATCGACGAACTCGAGCAAGCGCAGGCCTTCGTCGTCGGTAATGGCGAGCATCGCACCGAGCGGCGTCTCGATCCGTTCCGCGAATAAACCTCCCTGTTCTTTCGCTGCGGTCGGCGAATCGCCGAAGATGCGCGCGAACGCATCGCGAAAACCGCTCGCCGATCCAAACCCGCTCTCGGTTTGAATCTCATCGACGCGGCCGCCTTTCCGAACTTCGCGCAACGCCAGACCCATTCGTCGGGCGCGATGATACGCCTGAAACGTCATGCCGTAATGCCGCTTGAATTGCCGGCGCGCCGTGGACGGATCGATGGAAAGAGCGGAGAGCTCCTTGTCCGTCAATCGCCCGCCCGGCGCGCGCTCCACTTCGGCGCGCAATCGCTCGATCAACTCTGGTGGGCGCTTCTCCGGATCCATCGGATGACAACGCAAGCACGGCCGGTAACCGCCATGCAGCGCTTCGCTTGGCGTCGCGAAGAAATCGACATTCTCGCGCGCCGGTTTTTTCGCTGAACAAGTCGGCCGGCAAAAAATTCCCGTCGTGCGGACGCCAACATAGAAAATGCCTTCAAAAGTCGAATCGCGATCGACCAGCGCGCGATACATCGTGTCGGGCGGTGGGAGTAATTCCGGAAGTTTCATCGTGGTCGGTTGATCAATTATCAGCGACGGAAGTTCGCTGGCAAAGCTCGATGTTTTCATGTCTGACGTTAAACGGGCGAATGGCCGCCGCGCATCGACGGAATTCAGGCGGTGAATTCCGCGACGTCACCCGGCTCGTTCACGCTGCGGTAGAGAGGCGCCTTCGTTTCGGAGATCGCGAGGAGGCGAATTTTTCCATTCGCATTGAGCCGTCGCACAATTCGCTGCAAGGAAAAGTCGGGGCCGGAAAGCGCCGCGATGAAATCAGCGGCGGCCTGCGCCGGGTAAATTGCGGCCAGCGGTTCTGCCTGCTGACCGATTATTGGAACGACGCCGGACTCCGCCGTCGCGTGGCGTAACAGTTCGCGCATTTCTTCGTCGTTCATGAATGGCATGTCGACCGCGAGCGCGATGAGATGAGTGGTTCGCATTGCACTCAAAGCGTTCGTTAGGCCGCTGAGCGGACCGCGCGACGGTGGATCGTCGAGCAGCAATTCGACTTCATGAGGCAGCCATTCCGGCATCGATCGCGCGGAAACGAACAATTGTTGCAGGCCCAGAGCGGACAGCAATTTCAGTTGCCGCTCCCAAAGCGGTGCGCCCTCGAATTCAATCTTCGCTTTGTCCCGCCCCATTCGACGCGCCTCGCCTCCAGCGAGTAGCACGGCGCTAAATGTCATTCCCTGGTTCACTGAATTTCGTGCAATGATCCTGCATGCAAGGAATCGGCGCGGGAAGCATCATTCGCCGAAAGGAAAACGGCGACCATGAATACGTGACCGATGAGGTGGCGGTCGAAGAGCCGCTCGAGATTCGGATCGGCGATCGCGCGATCGCAACGACCATGCGCACGCCGGGTCATGATGATGAACTCGCGGCCGGTTTTCTGCTTTCCGAAGCGATCGTTCGGCAACGAGCGGAAGTGGAATCGATCGCCGCGTCCGTTCAAAACGTGGTGAACATTCAGCTCGCGTCCACGGTGACGTTCGCGCCGGCGACCGCGCAGCGTTTTGGCACCATCTCCAGCAGTTGCGGGCTCTGCGGCAAGACGAGCATCGAATTCATTCGCCAGCAATTTCCCTCCATCGAATTGCCGGTCGCGGTGAAATTGGCGGAGACCGTCCTGTTGGATTTGCCCGGCCAACTGCGCGCCGCTCAGAGTAATTTTGCGCGGACTGGCGGCATTCACGCCGCCGGCATCTTCGATTTCGAGGGAAACGCTTTGCTCGTGCGCGAAGACATCGGCCGCCACAACGCCGTCGACAAAGCGATCGGGCGCGCGTTCCTCGATCGACTTCTGCCGTTGAGCGAAAGCGTGCTTGTCGTCAGCGGCCGTTCGTCGCTTGAGATTGTCCAGAAAGCGCTTGCCGCGAGTATCCCGATCGTCGCCGCGGTTTCGGCGCCTTCGTCGCTCGCCATCAATTTTGCGCGCGAATGCGGGCAGACGCTCGTTGGCTTTCTCCGGCCGCCGACCTTCAACATTTATTCGCACATCGAACGAATCGCGTTCGACGATTAGCGCGCCGGCGCAATCGAGATCACCACGAACTTGCTGGTCGGCGTGTTCGATCGTTCCGCAACGCTGTTGATGGAGACAAGCGCGTTTCCCTCGGGAAAATAAGTCGCGGTGCAGCCACGGGGAATGTGGTAGGGCACGACTTGAAAGCCGCGCGCGGTTCGCTCGTCACTTTCGTAATGACTCGTTAGGTCGACCAACTCGCCTCGGTTTAAACCGGCCGCGGCTACGTCATCGGTGTTCATGAATACGACGCGCCGGCCATTGAAGATCCCGCGATACCGATCGTCGAGTCCATAGAGGTGCGTGTTGAATTGATCGTGAGAACGGATCGTCATCATGATGTAGCGACCGGGCGGCAGCTCGTTTCGCGGAATCGCGTGCACGGTGAACTTCGCCTTGCCGATATCGGTGTTGAACTTCCGTTCGTCACGCGCGGCGTTCGGCAGATAGAAAATGTCCTGAGCGATCCGCTCATTGAAATGCTCGAAGCCCGGAATGACGTGTTCGATGTGATCGCGGATCCGATTGTAATCGGCGACCAGCCCTTCCCAGTCGACGCTCGAGCGCTGACCGAGAGTCGCGCGCGCTAATCCAGCGACGATGGCCGGTTCGCTCCGGAGATGTTCGCTGGCCGGCTCAAGCGCGCCGCGCGATGGGTTGATGATTCCCATCGAATCTTCGACCGTGACGAATTGTTCGCCGCGCGCCTGGCGATCGATCTCAGTCCGGCCGAGACACGGGAGAATAAGCGCGATCTCGCCGGTGATGAGGTGCGAGCGATTCAATTTAATCGAGACGTGCGCGGTGAGCCGGCAACGTCCCAGCGCTTTCGCCGTGAACTCGGTGTCGGGCGTGGCCGACAAAAAATTGCCGCCCAACGCGAAGAAGACGCGGATCCGGCCTTCGTGCATTTGCTTGATCGCCTCGACGGTATCGGCGCCGTGTTCGCGCGGCGGATCGAAAGCAAATTCGGCGGCGAGCTTATCGAGAAACTTGTCATTCATCCGTTCCCAGATGCCCATCGTGCGATCGCCCTGGACATTCGAATGGCCGCGCACTGGGCAGGGGCCCGCGCCCTTGCGTCCGATATTTCCGCCGAGGAGCAGAAAGTTGACGATCTCCTGGATGGTTCCGACCGCGTTCTTGTGTTGAGTCAATCCCATCGCCCAGCAACAAATGATGCGTTTTGATTGCACCGCGATTTCGGCGGCGGCCCGGATCGTCTCGCGCGTGACTCCGCTGCTCACCAGAATGTCGTCCCAGCTCGTGGCGCGCAGGTCGGCGATGAATTCGTCGAAGCCCGCGGCGTAATCGCGAATGAATTCCAGATCGAAGACGGAGCCGGGCCGTTTCTCTTCCTCGGCGAGCATCTCTTTCATGATGCCCTTAAGCACGGCGACGTCGCCATTGATCCGGACTGGCAACCAAAGATCGCTCAACTTTGTGCCGTCGCCGAAAAATACGCCAGCCGCTCGCAATGGGTTTTTCAAGTCCTGCGGATTCTTGAATCGAAAATTGCCGACTTCCGGCAGCGGATTGATCGAGACAATCATTGCGCCGCGCAGCTTCGCGCGCTCGAGACTGGTCAGCATGCGGGGATGATTCGTCCCCGGATTCTGGCCGATGATGAAGATGGCGTCGGCGTGATCGAAGTCGTCCAGTTTCACGCAGCCTTTCCCGATGCCGAGGGTTTCGTTCATCGCGGCGCCACTCGATTCGTGGCACATGTTGGAACAGTCCGGGAGATTGTTGGTGCCGAATTGCCGGGCGAAAAGTTGGTAGAGAAACGCCGCTTCATTACTGGTGCGACCGCTGGTGTAAAAGGCGGCCGCGTTCGGTGTCGGCAATGCGTTTAGTTCGCGCGCTATCAACTGAAATGCATCGTTCCAGAAAATCGGCTCGTAATGGGCCGCGCCTTCGCGCTTCACCATCGGCTGCGTTAGTCGTCCCTGTTGCCCGAGCCAGAGATCGGTTTTCGCGCGAAGATCATCGAGCGAATGTTCACGAAAAAACTCTGCCGTGATCCGTTTCGTGGTCGCTTCGTCAGCAATTGCTTTCGCGCCGTTCTCGCAAAACTCGGCGACCTGCCGATCGCCATCCGGGCTCGGCCACGCGCAGCTTTGGCAATCGAATCCGCTTTTCTTATTCGCGTTCAGCAGCGTTTTGAATCCGCGAACTACTCCCATCTCGCGAACCGCAAACCGCGTCGTCTGATACATCGCCGGCAACCCGGCGGCGATATGAGGTGGCTCGCGAATTTCGGCCGCGCCGTCCGATGGTGGTTGAGCGCCAGCGGTTAGATTTTGTTGATCGCGAGCCGGCTTCGGAACCGACGGGCCCGGCGGCGTGCCACTGCCGGCGTCGTCCGGTTTTTGCGCGACTGTTTCGTCGTCCGCCACGCCAGAATTATCTCACCGGCGATGGATTAGACAAAGCGCTGTTGTAGCGACGCCTACCAGCGATGGAAAGCGGGATGGCCTTCCTTCACCGCGACGAAAGTGCCGCGGCAGGTCGCGCAAACTTTTCCGCCTCCACTCAGCGTTCCTTCGACGGTTGCTTTGCTTCCTTCCGATTCGACAACCCTGGCGGAAAGAAAAACCGCGCCGTCGGTCGGCGTCGGACGCAAAAGTTTGATCGCGTAGTCCGCGGTGACGGTGCACGGCGGGCGATCTTCGCCGCTCGACTTCATCAAATACCAGGCGGCCGTCCAATTGCAGTGACAATCGAGCAGCGCGCCGATGATTCCGCCGTTCAGGACGCCGGGGAACGCTTCATATTTTTCTTCCGGCATCCATTCGGCGACGACTTCATCGCCGCGGATGAAGCTGCGAATATGCAGTCCGTCAGGATTCGCCGGGCCGCAACCGAAACAGGCGTTGGCCGGCGCGTAAAACTCCTGGAGCGACTGGGCTTCGCCGTTCCCCATGATCACTTCGCTCCGTTGGTCGCGACTGATCCCGGATAAGGCCGCAGTGCGGGTCCGGTATAAAGAGAGAGCGGCCGGATGAGCCGATTGTGATCGTGCTGCTCGATCACATGCGCGCACCAGCCAGCGATACGCGAGGCCGCGAAGATCGGCGTGTTCAACGCCGGATCGAACCCAAACATGGTGAAGACCGGCGCCGCGTAGAGATCGACATTCGCGCACAAGCCTTTTTCGCGCTCCATCGTTTTCTCCAGGTTCTCGCAAATCGGCACCCAGTTTTCCTTGCCGACGCGTTTCCCGAGATCGCGCGCGATTTCGCGCATGATCGGAACGCGCGAATCGCCGCTCTTATAAACTCGATGCCCGAAGCCCATGATCTTGGCCTTCTTTGCCAGTGCCTCCTTCAGCCACGCCTCCGCGCGCTCGGGCTTCGCAATCTCGTTCAGCATGTAGATCGACTCTTCGTTCGCGCCGCCGTGGAGCGGACCTTTCAACGTGCCACACGCGCTCGTCACCGCCGCGTACATTTCGGCGAGCGTCGACGCCGTCACCCGCGCGGCGAACGTCGAGGCGTTGTATTCGTGGTCCGCATACAGAATGAAAATCGTGTCCATCATCCGGATCTGCCAGGTCTGCGGAACGGCTCCCGTGAGCTTGTAGAAAAAATTGCCGGCCAGGGAGAGATCGGGTTTGTCCTCGATGGTTTGTTCGTCGTGCTGGATCCGGAAACCGTCGGTGATCAACGTCGAAACTTTCGCGATAAGCCGAATCGCTTTGCGCACGTTCGCGTCGTGCGAATTATCATTCAGCTCCGGGTCGAACGGTGCCAGCATCGAGACGCCGGTGCGGAGCATGTCCATCGGATGGGTGTTCTTCGGCATGAGCCGAAGCGCGTCGAGCACTTCCTTGGGCACGGTGCGGTCGCGCGCGATCTGCTGGGAGAATTCGGTGAGCTGTTTTTGATTTGGCAGCTCGCCATTGAGCAACAGATACGCGACCTCCTCGAAGTTCGCTTTCTCCGCCATCTCGTGGATGTCGTAACCGCGATACATCAGGCCGGCGTTCGGATCGACCCAGCAGATTTCGGTTTCGCCCGCCACCACGCCGGCGAGGCCCGGGCTGTAGGATGGTTTCGTTTCAGTGCTCATAACGTTTCACTTCGTCGGATCGTAACCTAACAAGTCGTAGAGTTCCTTCCGCGTCTGCATGCGATCGATCCAGTCCGCCTGCGTCCCGCTCTTTTTCAAATCGCGCAACATTTGCCCCGCGGCAAACATGGAAACGCGAAAAGCGGTCTGTGGATAAATCACCATCCGATAGCCGAGCTCGGCGAGCTGGCCTAACGACAGCAGCGGGCTCTTCCCAAATTCGGTCATGTTCGCCAGGAGCGGCGCTTTCACTTCCTTCGCGAAATCGCGAAACTCCTGCTCGTTTTGAAGCGCCTCGGGAAAAATCGCGTCCGCTCCGGCGGCCAGATAGCTCTGCGCCCGCTCAACAGCTTTCGCGAAGTCCTCGACCGCGCGGGCATCTGTGCGCGCGATCAACAGGAAGTCCTTGTCTTTTTTCGCGGCGGCTGCGGCCGCGATTTTTTCATTCATGTCCTCGATCGCCACCAACGATTTCCCCGCGAGATGGCCGCAACGTTTAGGAAATTCCTGGTCCTCAATGTGGCAACCTGCGAGTCCCGCGCGCTGAAATTGCCGGATGGTTCGCGCCGCGTTCTCTGGTCCACCGAAACCAGTATCGGCATCGACGATGCACGGAATTTTCACCGCGTGGGCGACGTAACCGGCGAGTTGCGTGACTTCCGTCAACGTCAACAAACCAATATCCGGCATGCCCGCCGTCGCGTTGCACAATCCTGCCCCGCTAATGTAGAGAGCGTCGAAGCCCGCGCGCTCGACGAGCCGCCCCATCCCGGCGTTGAAAACGCCAGGCATGGCGACGCATCCGTCGCGGATCAGTTCTCTTAATCGCGCAGCGGGCGAAGTCATGAGTTCGGCATTTCGAGCGACTTCATGAGTGCGCTCACGTCGTTCGCTTCTTCAAATTTCCAGCAAACCTGCAAAACGCGATCGGCCGCGTCCTTCCCGATCTTCGGCGCGGCTAGATTTCGAAATTTCCCTTCCAGCTCAGGATCCTTCAGCCGGTTCTTGGCGTTGCCTAACGGATAATCGACGCGCTTCGTCAGCGTCCGGCCGTCAGCCAGATTGACGTGCACGATGTTCGCGACGGCATCGGCATAGAGCGCGCTGAGTTCGTCGTTTCGTTCGACCTTCACACTCTGAAGAAACGACACGATGCCGGTCTCGGTAAAACGCTCGGGCGCAAATTGCTTGTCGGTCACTTCGCCATCGATCAACGCGACGGCCGTGATGTACGGCAAACTGTGGTCCGCGGTCTCGCGGCTTTGCGGCCGCCATTTCTCGGGCTCGCTCCCGATGATGTCGACCGAGGCATCGTGGCTCTCGATCACCATCGTTTTCACCTGCGACAGGTCGGAGATCTGGTTGCGGAGAAAGAGCGCAGCTTCAATCGCACTCTGGCTGTGATATTCCGCCGGCCAATATTTGATGCTCGTCTTCAGAATCATCGAGGCGGGCCCTTCACCGGGCATCGCTTCCTTGGATTTATCGAAAACTTCTTTCACGTTGCCTAACGACACGCCCAGTTCTTTCTCGAATCCCATCGCGCCCTCGAAGATCGGGGCCGGTCCGGTCATTCCCGCGCGCGCGAGCAGCGCCGCGTAGACGCCGAGCCGAGCCGCGTTCGCGAAGGCCACGCCTTTCCAATGCGACAATTCCCCTACCCGCGCCTGACGAAACGCGGCACAGTGCACACCCGCGATGTTGATGGCGTGCCGGGTTCGTTCCGGATCGAGCTTCATCAATTTCGCGCAAGCCAAAGCAGTCGAGAACGCGCCATACGTCGGGTGGTCCCAGCCGCGGGCGCGAATGCTGGCGGCATCGCAGAGCCGGCATTGCACTTCGTAGGCGATCGCAACGGCAGTGATCATCTCTTTGCCCGTCGCGCCCACACTTTCGCCGATGCCGAGCACTGCCGAAAAATTGTCGCTGGGATGGGCCGGTTCCTTGGAAAGATAAGTGTCGTTGTAATCGAAATACCGGATCTGGCAGCCGTTGGCGAATGCGGCCCAGTCCGGCGGCGCCTTGTGCGCGGTGCCGAAAACGGTCGCCCCGTTCTTGGCCGAGAAATCCGAGGCGACATTGCGCGCGATCGTGCAAGGCTCCTCGTTCCACGCTCCGAGCGCGCAACCTAACGAGTCGATGAGCCGTCGCTTTACCTCGTGGACGACGTTTTGGGAAAGGTCCTCAAAATTCAGCGAGCAGGCGAAGTGAGCGAGTTGGTGCGCGAGAGTCGGTTCGGTCATAGAAAAGTGAAGCTCCAATGTGGCGACGAATCGCGGCGCGGCAACCGAAGCTGTTGCTTCCCGCATTTCATGGTTAAATCTCTCACGAGATGAACAAAGTTTACGCCAACGCCAAAGAGGCCCTCGCCGGCCTGCTTCACGACAACATGACGATCGCCGCCGGCGGCTTCGGGTTGTGCGGGATTCCGGAGAATCTGATCGCGGCGTTGCATGACAGCGGCGTGAAAGGACTCACCATCGTCGGGAACAACGCGGGCGTGGACGGATTCGGGATGGGCGTGTTGCTGACGACGCGGCAGGTCAAGAAGGTGATGGCGTCTTACGTCGGCGAGAACAAGGAATTCGAGCGGCAGGTTCTCTCGGGCGAACTCGAGCTGGAATTGATTCCACAGGGGACACTCGCAGAGCGGTTGCGGGCTGGCGGCGCGGGAATTCCAGGGTTCTACACGCGGACCGGCTTCGGTACGAAACTGACCGAGACCAAGGAGACAAAAACTTTCGACGGCAAAGAGTACGTGCTCGAGCCGGGAATCACGGCCGAGGTTTCCTTCGTGAAAGCCTGGAAAGGCGACAAGTCGGGCAACCTCATCTACCGAATGACGTCGCGGAATTTCAACCCGATGATCGCGACCTGCGGCAAAATCTGCGTCGCGGAGGTCGAGGAACTGCTCGAAGTGGGCGAGCTCGATCCCGATCAAGTTCACACGCCGGGCATCTACGTCGATCGGATCATTCAGGGCGAAAAATACGAGAAACGGATCGAGTTCCGCACCGTGCAAGGGGCCGCTGTTCCGAAAGCTGGATCGACTGTGCGCGATCTGCTCGCGAAGCGCGCCGCGCAGGAATTACGCGAAGGTTACTACGTCAATCTCGGCATCGGCATTCCCACCTTGGTCGCCAACTACATTCCCGAAGGGATGAACGTGACGCTGCAATCGGAGAACGGCTTGTTAGGCATCGGGCCGTTCCCTGAGCCTGGCGAAGAAGATCCGGACCTGATCAATGCCGGCAAACAAACCATCACGACCATGCCCGGCTCAGCCTTTTTCTCGAGCGCGGATTCCTTCGCACAGATCCGCGGGGGCCACATCGATCTCGCGATTCTCGGCGCGTTCGAAGTCACCGACAAAGGCGATATCGCGAACTGGATGATCCCGGGAAAAATGGTCAAGGGCCCCGGCGGCGCGATGGACTTGGTCGCCGGCGTGAAGCGCGTCGTCGCGGTAATGGAACACACGTCGAAGGACGGCAGCCCGAAGATTCTGAAAGAATGCACGCTGCCGATTACGGGTTTGGGCGTCGTGAATCTTATCATTACAGACCTTTGCGTTTTCGAGGTGAAACAAGGCGGCGGCTTGTTGCTTACAGAGATTCTCGGCAACGCTTCCGTTGACGATATTCGCGCCAAGACTGGCGCGCCTTTCGACGTTGCGCTGAAGCAGTGATTATCCAGTCCGCTCTCTCGGACAAAGCAGCACCAGCGCGGACGCGATGATCCAGCAGGCGATCATCACAATGAATCCGGTGTTAAATGAACCGGTGCTTTGACTGAAATTGCCGACCATCTTTGGACCGAAGAATCCGCCGATGCTGGCGGTGCAGTTGATAAATCCAACCGCCGCCGCCGCGGCCGAACTGCTGAGAAACGCGGACGGCAACGACCAGAACGCCGGCAGATAGGCAACTGTGCCAAAGCCCAGGACAGTGAAGATCACGAGAAGAAGAGTGTTCGAATGCGGCAAGACGAGCCAGGCACCCAGCGCCAGCGCGGCCGCCAGTTGCGGAACCGCGAAATGCCAGCGCCGTTCTCGCGTGCGATCGGAGCTCCAGCCTAACAACAGCATTCCAACGAGGCCCGCGCCGAACACGAGCGCTCCAAACCAGGTGACTTTCATCACGCCCCAGCCGGTCAGGCGCTGCAACATGGTCGGCTCCCAAAACCAAAAAGCGTAACCACCGCTGTAGGTGAAGAAGAGGCCGATCGTCAGGATCAGGACGGCGGGATGACGCAGCGCCTGCCAAACTGTCATTTCCTCGGCATTAGCTTTCGCACCGCGCTCTTCCGCGAGGCGAGCGGTGATCCATTCGCGTTCGTCGGGAGCTAACCAGCGTGCCTCGTTAGGCCAATCCGGCAGAAAATATAGGGTCGCGATTCCAAGAAGGACGGCAGGAATTCCTTCGAGGAGAAAAAGCCAGCGCCATCCGGTAATACCTAACCAGTTAACGCCCAGGATCGCCCCCGCGATCGGGCCGCCCAGGATGAACCCGATCGGAATCGCCGCCATGAACCGCGCCACGGCTTTGCCGCGATCCTGGTAGATGAACCAGTGCGAGAGATAAACGATCACGCCCGGAAAGAATCCCGCTTCCGCAGCGCCGAGAAGAAAACGCGCGCCGTAGAGCTGAACCGGCGTGCGCACAAAACCAGTGAGCACAGTAAGCGCGCCCCAGGTGATCAGGGTCAGGGCAAGCAAGCGCCGGGCGCTCCACCGTTCCACCAAGAGCGCTCCGGGAATTTGCAGCGCAAAGTAACCGATGAAAAAAATCCCGCTCGCCGTTCCGAAAATCGAGTCGCTTATGCCCAGGTCGGGTCCCATCCGAAGCTGCGCAACGGCGATATTCGTGCGATCGAGATAATTCGCGACGTAGAGAAGAAAGAGAAACGGCAACAACCGCCACGCGATTTTTTTTCGCGCGTTCGCGCCGGTATCCGCAGATGCCATGGTCGCGCGCAGCATAACGCCCGCGAGAAGGCCTACAAATCTGAATCGATGGCGGGAACATCAAAGCGGTCCGATAGTCAGTACATGAAAATACCGACGACGCTCCTGCGCTTTTCGATTTCGATCATCGTCACTCTTCTTCTTTCCGGCCTCGTAGCTCACGGCGCGGATTCGCCGGGCTGGGCCGGCGAATATCGTGACGACAAGTTTCTCGGCGGCCGCGCGGTCTTTCAGCTGACGATCGATCAGTCGGGCGGCGCCACCCACGTCACCTTTGACGCGGCATGGAATGATGCCCACGGCGCCGCGCCCGAAGCGGACGGACCAGCCACGGTTTCGGGCAACACGCTTACTTTCAAGTTCAAGGACAGTTTCGACAATTCCGGCACGGGCACGATCACGCGCGCCGGCAATGACATCCTGCTGTCGATCAATCCAATCCACGTGGTCGAGCCGCGCTGTCTCGGCTTCTACGGCAAGAACATGCGGCTTAAACGCGTGGGAAAGAAGTAGCGTTAAACCATCGGGCGAAAACGGCCGACCACTTCCTGGAGCCGTTCACTGATCTGGCCTAACGAGCAGACTTCGGCGGCTTCGAGCAGCGCGGGGAAGCAGTTTTCGTCGGTCTCAACGATGTCGGCGAGCTTGTCCAACGCTTGCTCGGCTTTCCGCGCGTTCTTCGTCTTGAATTTCTTGAGGCGATCGACCTGAAGTTGTTGCCGCGCCCGCGGAGTCCGCGCCAGTTCGAATTCCGGCATCTCTTCGTCGGGGTTCCGATATTTATTGAGCGCCACGATCGGCCGCGTGCCGTCGTAGATTTGTTCTTCGTAACGATGCGCCGCATTCTGGATTTGGCTGCGCTGATAACGATTTTCGACCGCGGCCAAAACTCCGCCGAGCCGTTCAATCTCGCGAAATTCTTCCAGGATCGCCGCTTCCACCGCGCGCTCGACCGCTTTCATTCCCGGCGAACCGCTGAGCATGTTCATGGTGTGTTTAAAGATGCCGGACTCTTCGAGGAGGATCGCCTGGCTGTGCGCGGAAAGCCGGATCCATTCTTCGCTGGGCGTCGTGAACGGTTCGTCGGCGCTGTTCGAATGACACGAGTTGGTGCCGTTCATGTAAGCGAGCATCAACTCGGCGGCGGTGCGGGTGAGATTGTTGCGGAATTCCGCCGCGATGAGCGAACGGCCACTGGTTTGAGTGTGGACCTTGAAGAGCTGCGCCTTCGGACCGGCGCCGAAAACTTCTTTCATCCCGATCGCCCAGATCCGCCGCGAGACTCGAGTGAGCGCGATGTATTCCACGTCGAGCCCGCAATCGAGAAAGAATGACAATCGCGGCCCGAATTCGTCAGCCGACATCCCGCGATCCGCCATCATTTCGGCATACGCGAATCCGTTCGACAGCGTGTAGGCCGCCTGCTGCACCGGCGTCGAACCCGCTTCGCCAATGTGATAACCGCTGATCGAAACCGGATACCACCGCGGCATGTGGCGCATCGTCCATTCCATCATGTCGCCGAGGAAACGAAGCGAGGCCTCGACCGGGAAAATCGTTTCGTTCTGGGCCTGAACTTCCTTGAAAATGTCGGCCTGGATCGTGCCGCGCAATTTCGGGACAACATCGGCGCCGAACCTGCGTTGTGCGGCCGCGATATACATCGCCATGATGATTGGCGCCGGGCCGCTGATCGTCATCGACGCGGAGAAATCCGGCGAGCCGAGATCGAACCCGTCGTAAAGCCGGACCATGTCTTCGACGGTGTCGACGGCCACGCCGCCTTCGCCGATTTTTCCGAAGACACCATCCGCATCGCTATCAATCCCATAAAGCGTCGGCCCATCGAACGCGGTGCTGAGGCGCTTCGAGCGCTGATGCGCGCTGAGAAAATGAAATCGCTTGTTTGTGTCCTCCGCCAGCATCAAGCCGGAGAACAAACGTGTCGGCTCTTCTGCCTGTTGCGGTTTGCGGACAACATCCGGCACGCGATTTTTCGCAGCGCGCGGGGTTGAGCCGTTGCCATTCGCGCCATTCCGCGCCCCATTCAAACGTGACTTCCGGCCGTCGCCGTTCTTTTCGAACGTCCCGGTCTCGATTGCCGGTTCCTGCCATGGCTCGAGATACATTTCGCGATAGGCGCCGTTGAGATACGGGAATTCGCCCGGCAATCCGTCGCCCACCAAAAAGCGCGCGATCTCTCCCGGCTCGTCGATCTCGGGCAATGCCAGACGCGGCAATTGCAAGCCGGTCGGCGACGTGCCGACCTTGATGTTGCGCTTGATTTCGTTCCAGCGATCCAGCAATTCCCGGCCAAATTTTTCGTCGGCCCGCGCGCGCTTCACTTCCGCGAGCACATGCTCATTGTATTTGTCCACCGCTTCGACAACGGATCCTAGTTTGCTCATCATTTGCCTTTCTTCTTCGCCGCCGCGCAACGCGTCAGCAGATCGCAAAGCTCATCCACACCGCGATCACGATGCCGCTTCGCCACGGTCGAGATCAACTTCTGCTCGCGCAGATTTTGTTCAAGCCGCCGCTCGATTTCGTTCACGGCTGTCTTGGCGCGATCCAGGTCGCTCTTGTTCACGACCACGATGTCCGCCAGATCGAGCATCACAATTTTCTGCAACTGGAGCCGCGCGCCATAATCGGGATTCATCACCAGCACCGTTTCATCGACCAGCTTGCTTTGGAACGGCATCGCTTCCTGTCCCGTCCCGACGGTTTCAATGATGACGTAGTCGAATCCGCTTTGCGCGAGGAGCTGCAGACAATCCTCCGTCGCGGGCGACAAACCGCCGGCCTGTCCGCGCGTCGCCATGCTGCGCATGAAAACCCGATCGTTCTGCGCGTTAATCATCGTCGCGCGATCTCCAAGGAGCGCGCCATTTCCGACCACGCTCGGATCGTGCGACAGAATCGCGATTCGCGATTTCGCGTCGCGCTTGAGCATCCGCAACACCAATTCATCGATCAGCGTGGTCTTCCCTGCCCCTCCTGGTCCCGTGAATCCAATCACGCGCGTACTACCGCTTTTCGATTTTCTACTTTCTACTTTAGCCTTTCTACTTTTCCCGGCGTAGCTCTCCTCAATCTCCGTCAGCTTCCGCGCCAGCTTCATTTCAGCATCGGAAGTGGCTCGGCGTTTCGGCTTTTTCGCATAGCGGTCGCGCACAAAATCAGCCATGTCGGTCAGCGCCGTCCCGGCGAAAAAAATCTTATCGACGCCTCGTTTCTGCATGATCCGCTGATCGTCGTGCGTGATCGTGCCACCGCCGCCGCCGAAAACCTTAATGTCGTCCGCGCCCCGCTTTTTCAATTGCTTCACCACTTCGGCGAAGAACTCGATGTGGCCGCCGTTGTAACTCGAGATGCCGACGGCCGCGACGTCTTCCTGGATTGCCGCCCGCACGATGTCGCTGACGTAGCGATGGAACCCGAGATACACGACTTCGATGCCGTGCCGGATGAACTCCAGATTGATCGTGTTAATTGCGCTGTCGTGGCCGTCACAAATCGGAACCGCAGTGAGAACGCGAATGGGCGCAGCCATGAGGCGCAAAACTTAACGGCAATCCCTTGTCAGGCAAAGCGATTCCAGCCTAACGTCGCCGAATGCGCGCCGCCCGAGCCATCCTAATTACGGGATTGATCGTCGGCGCAATGGACATCACTTCCGCTTTCATTCTTGCCATCTCACGAGGGTCGACAGCAACGCGGCTTCTGCAATTCGTGGCCAGCGGCCTCATCGGAAAAAAAGCATTCGAAGGCGGCCTCGGCACCGCCGCGCTCGGACTTGGGTTACATTTCGTGATCGCCTTTTCCCTCGTTGCTGTTTTCTACCTCGCAAGCCGCAGGCTTCCTATTGTTCGCCGCTTCGCTGTGATCGCGGGAATAGTTTACGGATTGATTGTCTTTGGCGTGATGAACTTGATCGTTCTTCCATTGTCCGCTGCGAAGCCTCGGCATTCGCTGAGCGGCGATCTCGTCCAGGCAGGAATTCACATGTTCGTGATTGGCTTGCCGACAGCTCTGCTCCTTCGCCGGTTTTCTGGCGCGACCGGCTCGTGAGTGGTATCTCGTTGCCATGACTGATCCTTTGGATTTTACCGGCAAGGTCGTCCTTGTGACCGGCAGCTCACGCGGCATCGGCGCGGAAATGATTAAGGCGTTCGGTGCGCGCGGCGCGAACTGCGTGGTGAATTACATAGCCGACCCCGATGGCGCCAATAAAGCCGATGCGGCAAATGTGGCCGCGACGTTGCGAGAGCCGCTCGTGATCGAGTGCGACGTGACGAACCCGGCGCAGGTCGACGCGATGATGAAGCAAGTCCGGGAGCGCCACGGCGGGCTCGATGTTCTCGTCAATAACTCGGGCATCATTCGCGACCGGACGATGAAGAAGATGTCCGTCGAAGAATTCGAAAGCGTCCTGCGGGTGAACGTGACTGGAACGTTCAACGTGACCAAAGCCGCTGCCGCGATTCTGCAAAACAACGGGCGCGTTATTAATCTTTCTTCGGTTAGCGGCCAGATGGGATTGTTCGGGCAGGCGAATTATTCATCGAGCAAGGCGGCGATCATCGCGCTGACGAAAGTGTCGGCGCGCGAGTTGGCGCGGCAAAACGTGACGGTGAATGCGATCGCGCCGGGATTTATCGACGTCGGGATGAGCAAGGGAATGCCGGAGGAAGTTACGGAGAATTTCAAAAAACAAATTCCGCTCGGCCGCCTCGGCGACGTATTGGAGATCGTGAACGCCGCACTGTTTCTCGCCTCGCCGATGGCAAGCTACATCACGGGCCACGTCTTGAACGTGAACGGCGGATATTACATGGGCTGACGTCTCCCCATGAACTGGGTCCTCCGTCGAGCTCTAGTTTCCGTCGCGCTGGTCGCTCTCGCCCGGGCGAACGCCGTCGAGCAGATTTCCGAGGATCGCGAGCTGAAAGAGATCGATCTGACATCGTGGAACTGCGTCAACCGCCCGACGGGCACTGGCAAAAGCCCCGAGACGGCAGAGCGGAATCGCTTGAAGAATCGTTGGCTGGCCGATCTTTCGGGACTCGCCATCACGCCGTTTGACACCGCGAGCCTGTTAAAGCACTTCGCCGATTTCGAGATCGAGACAAAAGGGAAACGCCGAAAGGACCTGAGCGCCGACCAAAAACGGCGGCTTGAAATTCTGGAAGCGCCTCTGGTTTCGCTGACCGGTTACCTCGTTCTGGTTTACCCCGGCCCGGCGGAATCGACCAACTGCGGCAACGTCGATTTTCACGATTGGCACCTCGAAATCCTGGGCGAACCATTGGACCATCCCCCGCAGCCCGGCGATCCAACGCCGATTATCGCTGAGATTACACCGCGAACCCAGAACGCGATTTTCCGGGACGGCATCCGGGTTCAGGAACTCGCCGCATTTTTTCGCGGGCCTGACATCTCCTACGAATCAACCGGGCACAAGGCGCAGAAAGTTCGCGTGACCGGTTACGTGTTGTGGGACGACGAGCACAACGACAACACGAAAGACGTCGGCGCGACAATTCGTTCCATCGCTCGTAACCGCTACCACAATCCGTGGCGCGCGACCGCTTGGGAAATTCATCCCGTGATCAAGATCGAGCGGGCTGATGCCCCGCCAAACGTTCCTGCCCCCTCGCCCCAGGTCGCGCCGGCTGCTCCCTCAGTTCCAAGCGCGACGGCGACGCCGCAGCAATACGTGACTATTTTACGAGCGGTGAAAATTAAGATCCCGTATGGCGAAACCATTCTCCAGCGCGGAACGCGCCTGCCCATTGTTTCCCGTGACGCAACCACCGTGATAGTGCGGTATCTCAACAGTAACTATCCGATTCCGATCGCATCGACGGATCTGCGGTGAGATAGAAGTGCCTTGAAGGAGGTGCCGTTCCTGCTGATAATCTTGTCGTGGACAAACTGAGCGGTTACCGCAGAGATGCGATGCAGCGGGCGGCTGTGACCAAGCTTGATGGAGGTGAGGGATACGTGGCCCGCATCCCGGGTTTTCGCGGACTTCTCGCGACCGGAAGTACGCGGAAGGAATCGATTGCGGAGTTAGAAGCCGCCTTGGTTGATTGGATCGACCTGGCGTTGCGGCGGGGTGCCGGTCTCCCGATCTTGAAGCAAAAACAGGCGGCCGTTCTCACGGCCGCCTAATCCATTCGTCCCTGGAGATTCCGGCCTCCTTCAGAATAATTTTCAAGAGGTTAACCCCGATGTCACTGCCATGGGGATTAGGGATAGTGAGTTGAAGATCGCCTCGAACCATGTGCTGATGTTTCCGGCCCGAGATTGGTCCCTCCCATCCGAGCGCTCGAAGACGCTTGATTAAGTTCGATCGACTAATCGGTGCAAGGCGCATTCAGGTATGTCGCGTGCACATCAAACTATCAGGGCGATGTCAACGGAATTTCTAATCTGCTTTTCGCTAACGCAGTAACGCTCGCTAAAAAGTGCGCTTGTCTCGCGCGTTCGTCGCGCTAGCCTGCAACCTCTGTCATGCGATTTTCGGGACGTCTTTGGTTCGCAAGCTGGCTGTTTTTAGCGGTCTCCGGTTCCGGCCAAGTCACGACGGTTCCGAAACAGGGAATCCGTGAAAACGATCCGCGCGTTCACGCGCTGACAAACGCGCGCATCGTCGCGGCACCGGGGAAGACGATCGAGAAAGGGACGATCGTTATCCGAGATGGATTGATCGTCGAAGTCGGACCGGATGTGAAGGTGCCGGCCGAAGCGCGAGTGTGGGACTTGGCCGGGAAAACAATTTATCCCGGGTTCATCGATGCTTACAGCCGGGTGGATTTGCCGGAAACATTGAAACCGGAGCCGCCACGCGCCGACACCGATCCCGACGATCCGAACGCGAAACCGAAGGACGTTCCGAAAGAAAGCGCCAAAGGAATGCGATCGTGGAATCCGCGTGTGACGCCGGAGAGGCGCGCGGCCGATTATCTTAATCTCGACAAGAAGGCGACGAAGGCTCTGCGCGATTTGGGATTCACCAGCGCGCTGGTCGTGCCGGCGCGCGGTGTTTTCCACGGATCGAGCGCACTCATCAATCTCCAGGAAGCGGACGTGGATACGATGGTCGTGGCGCCGCTCATTGCGCAGCACATCGGTTTTGATTTCGACCGCGACGGGCGTGACGGCGATCGCGGCTATCCGAATTCGTTGATGGGAAGCATCGCGCTGATTCGGCAAAGTTTTCTCGACGCGCAATGGTACCAGGCAGCGCAGGACGCGTATCGGAAAAATCCGGCGACCACGGAGCGGCCGGAGACAAACGCGAGCCTGGCCGCGCTCGCGGAACAGATGCAGCGGAATCCAGCCGTGTTCGAAGCGGAAGATGAACTCGACTTGCTGCGGGCCTTGCGGATCGCGGACGAATTCAAATTGAAGCCGATCCTGTTCGGCAACGGCTACGAGTATCGGGTGCGCAAATCGCTGGCCGAGAAAAAAGCGGCGATCATTTTGCCGCTCGATTTTCCGAAGCCGCCCGAGATCGAGCGGCCGGAGAACGCGCTCGAAGTGGAGCTGGACGAGCTGCAACACTGGGACCGCGCCCCGAGCAATCCGGCGCGGCTCGCGGAAGCCGGAATTCCATTCGCGCTGACGACCGAGAAGCTGGAGAAACCGGAGAAAGATTTTTGGTCGCGGCTGCGACTCGCGGTTCGGCGCGGCTTGAGTAAGGAAGCGGCGCTCGCGGCTTTGACGACGACGCCGGCGGAAATGTTTGGCGTAGCGGATCGGCTCGGATCGATCGCGCCGGGACGGATGGCAAACCTGGTGGTGGCGACCGGCGATCTTTTCGGCGATGACGCGCGCATCCTGACCACCTGGGTCGATGGCCGTTCCTACGATACCGACCAGGCGCGCGAGCGCGACGTGCGCGGTACGTGGGAAATCGCGGCCGAAGGCAAAACGCTTCCACTGATCATCGAAGGCAAGCTCGAGAAGCTGGACGCGAAACTCGGTGGCGAGAAGGCTACGGTCTCGGCGAAAGAGGATACGGTGCTCGTAATTGCGCCGGCCAAGCTGTTCGACAAAGGCGAAGGCTCGATTCGGCTGACGGGGCAGATTGCGGGCGAAACAATTGCCGGGACCGGCGACGCGCCTGGCCTAACGAATCTTCGTTGGAACGCAAAACGCACCGCCGCTTACACCCCGCCGCCAAAAAAGTCGGACGAAAAACCGTCGCCGCTCGATAAGCCGCTCGACTTTCCGGAGACTTATCCGGCGGGCGCATTCGGCCGCGCCGCAGCGCCGGACCAACCGAAAACAGTTTTGATTCAGGGCGCCACGATTTGGACGTCGGGACCGCAGGGCACGTTGCAGAACGCCGATCTTCTCGTGACGGCTGGAAAAATTTCGGCGGTCGGACCTGGTTTGAAAGCACCGGGCGGCGCGACGGTTGTCGACGGCAAGGGAATGCATGTCACGCCCGGCATCGTCGATTGCCATTCGCACACGGCGATCAGCCGCGGCGTTAACGAATCGAGTCATGCGGTGACGTGCGAAGTGCGGATCGGCGATGTCATCGATGCGACGAACATCGGTTTGTATCGCGAGCTGGCGGGCGGAGTGACGAGCGCGAACATTCTTCACGGTTCCGCCAACCCGATCGGCGGACAAAATCAGGTGATCAAATTCCGGTGGGGCGCGTTGCCGGAGGAATTGAAGTTCGCGGACGCGATGCCGGGAGTAAAGTTCGCCCTCGGTGAAAACGTCAAGCAATCGAACTGGGGCGACAAGTTCCGGACGCGTTACCCGCAGACGCGGATGGGCGTCGAACAAATCATGCGGGACCGGTTCAAAGCCGCGCAGGAATACGACGCAGCGTTGAAAAAGAAATCGGCGTTGCCGGTTCGTCGCGATCTCCAGCTGGAAGCGATCTCGGAAATCCTCAGCGGCAAGCGGATCATCCATTGTCATTCTTATCGGCAGGATGAAGTGCTCGCGTTCCTGAGCCTGGCGCGCGAGTTCAAGATCAAGGTCGGCACGCTCCAGCACATCCTCGAGGGCTACAAGGTCGCGGACGTCATGGCGAAGGATGGAGTCGGCGGTTCGACGTTTGCAGATTGGTGGGGCTACAAATACGAAGTGATCGACGCCATCCCGGATAACGCAGCGATGATGAACGGGCAGAACGTCCTGACGTCGGTGAATTCGGACAGCGCCGATCTCGCGCGCCGGCTAAACACCGAGGCAGGGAAGTCGATGAAATACGGCGGCCTTTCGCCGGAAGACGCGTTGAAGCTGGTCACGATCAATCCAGCCAAGCAATTGCGGATCGATGCCAAGGTCGGCTCGCTCGAAAACGGCAAAGACGCGGACTTCGTGATCTGGACTGGGAATCCGCTTTCGAATTACTCGCGGGTGCAGCAGACGTGGATCGATGGCCGGAAGTATTTCGATCGCACTGAGGATGCGGAAGCACGGAAGAGTTTTGCGACGCAACGCGAAGCGCTTGTCCAGAAGGCGCTCGTCGAGCGGTTGAAGGAAATCGGCGGCGGCAAGGAAGGCGACGGAGAGAAGAAGGACGACAAAGAGCCCCCGAAAATTTCCGCGTATCAGATCGAGCGCGACCGTGAACTGGCCCCGATCTACGACGATGGCCACGATAAACACACCTGCCTGGAGGATGCCTCGGAATGAAGCGCGTTCTCTTTATCGGCATCGTACTGTGCCTGACCGCGAGCATTAACGCGTCGGACACGATTCCGGCGCAGCCGCAGACGAAGCCGATCGCGATTAAAGGCGCGACGATTCATCCGGTGAGCGGCCCAGAGATTCCAAATGGCACGATTGTTTTCGAGAATGGAAAAATCACAGCGCTCGGGGCCGACGCGGCCATTCCTGCCGGGGCGGAAGTGATCGAGGCGAGCGGGAAACACGTTTATCCGGGATTGATCAACGCGAACACAGTGCTCGGCCTTGTCGAAATCGGCGCGGTCCGTTCGACGGTTGACGTGGAAGAAGTCGGCGCGCTCAATCCAAATGTGCGCAGCATCACGAGTGTGAATCCGGACAGTGAATTGATCCCGGTCGCGCGCGCGGCCGGAGTGCTGACGGCGCTTTCTGTTCCCGAGGGCGGAATCATTTCCGGGCAGTCGGCGGTTTTACGTCTCGAAGGTTGGACGCCTGAAGAGATGACGGTGCTTTCGCCGGCCGCGATGCATTTACGCTGGCCGAACTTGACGATCGATCGCCGGCCGCGAGCGCGAAAATCGGTGAAGGATCAGCAGAAGGAAATCGAGAAAGCGCAAAAGCAAATTCGCGATGCGTTCGCGAATGCGCGCGCTTATTGGCAAGCGCGCAAGAATCCGGGACCGGATTTCAAGACTGATTTGCGGTGGGAAGCATTGATGCCGGTGTTCGATGGCAAATTGCCGCTCTTCATCCACGCCAGCACGCTTGCGCAAATCCAGGAGGCGCTCGCCTGGGCAAAAGAGATGCAGCTTAAATTTGTGTTGGTGGACGGCGACGATGCCTGGCGAATTGCGCCGCAACTAAAAGAGAGCGGCATCCCTGTGATCCTCGGCCCGGCGACCAGTCTGCCACCGAGGCGCGACGACGATTACGACAGCGCTTGGACCAGCGCAGCGAAGTTGCAGCAGGCCGGCGTAAAGTTCTGCATCGCGTCCAACGGTCGCGGCGCAGAGACGAACGAACGCAACATTGGTTACGAGGCGGGACTGGCCGCCGGTTACGGTTTGCCGAAGGAAGAAGCATTGAAAGCCGTTACGCTTTATCCGGCGCAAATTCTCGGTGTCGCCGACAAACTCGGGTCGCTCGAAACCGGCAAAGCAGCGACGTTGATCGTAACCAATGGCGATCCGCTCGATTTTCCAACGCAGGTCGAGATCGCGTTCGTCGATGGTCGGAAGATCGATCTCTCGAACCGCCAAACGCGATTGCGCGACAAGTATCGCGAGAAATATCGGCGAAAATAACCCAGCTACTCGACCGGATGAACGATGTAGGTCCCGGCCTGCTTGTCGTCCTCGAGCTTAAGCAGTCCGCGCTTTTGCGCTTCCAGCAGCAATTCGTTGAACGCGCGGAAACCATGAGCGCGCTCATTGAATCCCGGGTGCTGTCGCTTGATCGCCTGCTTCACGAGTGAACCCCGGATCGCATAGTCCTCCCCGCGCTCGGCTCGCAAGGCTTCGACCGTTTTGGTAACAAGCTCGAGGGCGCGGTCCACGGAAAGGCTGCTTTCTGCATCGACGGCGACTTTCGAGGTTCGCATCGACTGCTGAGCGTTCCCGCGTTTCTTCGCCGGCTCTACGCGCACCAGGTCATCGTAATAAATGAACTCGTCGCAGTTGTTGATGAAAAGGTCGGAAGTCGATTTCTTCACGCCGACGCCGATGACGGTCTTGGCGTTCTCGCGCAGCTTGCTCACGAGCGGCGAGAAATCGGAATCGCCGCTGATGATGACGAACGTGTCGACGTGGCTCTTCGTGTAACAAAGGTCGAGCGCGTCCACGACCATGCGAATGTCGGCCGAATTTTTCCCTGACTGGCGAACGTGTGGGATCTCGATCAACTCGAAGGCCGCTTCGTGCAGCCCGCGCTTAAAGGTCTTGTAGCGCTCGAAATCGCAGTAAGCTTTCTTCACCACGATGTGGCCTTTGAGAAGCAAGCGCTCGATCACCTTGCGAACATCGAACGCCGGAAACTGCGCTTCATGCGCGCCAATCGCGATATTTTCCAGATCGAGGAAGACCGCCATGGTCGTGACGGAATCGGGAGCGCTCATCGAAGGATTGTAGCGAGGCGAGGCGGCGGAGCAATCGTCTAACCCGCTCAATCCGTGGCGCTGCACCGCGATTGCCGGTACGGGAGCTGCTTTTTCTTGAGCCCATGCAACCAACCCACAAGTCCCGAGGCTCGATCGTCCGACCGACGTTCAAACGCAGCAAGCAAGCCGCGAGCTGGTCCTCCACCCGCCACGCGATGTCGACCTACATCGCGGATGAAATCCGCGCTTTCGCCACCATCCGTGATCTCGCTCTCGCCGAGGCCGAGAATTTCACGAACTCGCTCAACCTCGAGCGCGCCCGAATCGCGAACGATTTCGTCGAAAACGCGCTCAAGCCGGCGCGCAATCCGTACGAAAATCAGCACTTGCCGGAAGGCGTCGCCGTCCGCGAACGCCAGCGTTGCAAAGCGGTGAAGGTGCGCATGTCGCTCCTGCACGCGCATCTCGACGCGGTCGCTCGCGATCACGCCCACGCGGCGTAAATTGCAGCCGCCGACTAGCCTCGTCCCCAAATCATGGCGACGCTGGTCGTGAGACTGCCGCCCATGTTGAACGTCAGATATTTCTTCGCGCCTGCGACCTGGCGAGCGCCAGCTTGCTCGGTGAGCTGCTGGTAAGCTTCGAAAACCTGGCGCACTCCCGTCGCGCCGACTGGATGACCATCACCGATCAGGCCGCCGCCGGCGTTCACTGGAATTTCGAAATCGATCTTGCCGCTCACCTTCTCATTCCGGACCTGCGGTAACGAAGTCGCACCCGTCATGGCCAACTGGGCACCTTTCCCGTGCTCGGCCAGGCCGAGAATCTCGTAAGCGACAATCTCGGTGATCGAGAAACAGTCGTGCACCTCCGCGCCATGCATATCTCGCGGCTTCAGGTTTGCCATCCCGAAGGCTTTTTCCACGGCTTTTCGGGCCGTAGAGAAGGTCGGCGCGTCTTTTTTCTCCAGCGCGAGGTAGTCGGTCGCTAGACCGTATCCCAGCAGCCGGACCAGCTTCGATTTATCAATGCCGTGCTTGTCGAGATACTTCCCTGAGACGAGCACCAGCGCTGCGCCGCCGTCGGTGATTTGCGAGCAATCGGAGACCTTGAGCGGCGGGGCGACGCTCGGATTCTTATCCGAGACCTGCGACGCGCAATCGTATGTCAGGTCGGCGTCCCGCATCTGCGCGAGCGGGTTCAGGCGGGCGTGGGCGTAGTTTTTGTAAGCCACCCAGGCAAGCTCCTGCTCGGAAGCGCCATACTTTTCGATGTAAATCTGGGCGATTTTCCCGAACAGTTTCGGGAACATGAAGTCGCCGTATTCGGGTTTTTCGATGTGATAATCCGCCGCCGCGCCGAGAACATCCGAACCGTCGAGCGACGACATCGTTTTCTGCTGCTCCGCGCCGACGACGAGCACGGCATCGTGAAATCCGCCCGCGATCCATTGCGCCCCGAGTGTGACCGAGAGCGCGCCGGAAGCGCACGCCGCCTCGGTATGCATCGTCGGGATGCCATGGAGTTTCGGATCAATTTCGGGCACGAATGCGCCGAGGTGGAGTTGCTTCGTGAACTGGCCGGCATTGAAATTCCCCACCGCCGCCGCCTCGATCTCCGCCGGATCGATCTTTGCGTCCTCGATCGCCTTCCGCCCCGCTTCCGTGATCAAATCGCGGATCGTTTTCCCTTCCTTCTTCAGGTTGCGCTTAAAGTCAGTCCGGCCGCCGCCGAGGATGTAAACAGGTTCCATACGGTAACGAATACTTACGCCAAACTTCCCCCGCTGTCATCCTCAGGCGACGGATGCCGGCACTTGGAATGGGCCACAATTAAGTGGCACGCAGCGAGGGCGCGAACCGCGGATATCAGATAAAAGCCATTCCGCCGTCAATGGCGTCCGTCTGATGCGCTCCAGTTTTACCTTGTTCGCCTTTAGAGCAAAAACGTTGGGTGTCGGTTCATGAAAAAATCCGTTGCCGCGCTGCCTCTTAGGACGTTTCCGGCAATCTTCAAAATACACTGGCCGCGAACTTGCACCTGCATCGTTGTGCTTTTCGATCAATGAGTTCATCCAAAGTTGAAGAGTCGATGACGCACGATCGACCTTCGCCACAAAATGCTTTTGTAGGATGGGGATTCGGGCGTAGAAATGGGGAACTGATCGATAGACATTAATTCTTTCCCCGCAATGGAGCCCGAACGATGACACAGCCACAACCCTACGTCCCCACCGCACGCGAGCAGAAGTTTCTCGAGAGCGTCGAAGAAGGCCGCTATGAGCGGGAAATCATCAGTGGGCTTGCTCCCTTCTTCAACGAGAAGGCGCCGGCGGACATGCTCAGCTTCTATTCCCAAGACGAGGTGACAAGGCTGAAAGCGCTCAAGGGCACCGATCGTGACGTTGAAGCCCGGATGCCCGTGAAGATCACGCGCCATTACTACGAGCTGGCCAGGACCAGCGCCGCGATTCAGCGCATCGTCAAGGCCGACCCCGCCGAGACGATGGATCTTGCGGGCTCGGAGGATCCCGGCAACCAGATGGACTACAGCCCGGTCGAGGGCCTGCTCCACAAGTACGAGATGGGACTCATGTACGTCATTTCGACGTGCTCGGCACATTGCCGCTTCTGTTACCGCGAAGAATTGATCGCCCGTAAGCAGATCAAGCGACAGGACGGCACCATCGCGAAGAAGGGTCTCGCGATGATCCCCGAGATCATCCCCTACATCAAGCAGCACAACGCGGCCGTGGCGAAGAACGGCGGCGTGCATCCCGAAAGCGGACGCGAGAAGTTGCGCGAGATCCTGATGTCGGGCGGCGACGCAATGGTGCTGAACAATTCAAAGATCGCGGCCTGGCTGGGCGCGCTAGCCGAAGCCGGCGTCGAGTCGATCCGCATCGGCACCAAGGATATGGCGTTCTATCCCCAGCGCTTCGACCGCACCTTCCTCTCGATGCTCGATCGATTCCACGAGACCTACCCGCAGGTCGGCCTGCACATGATGCTGCACTTCGAGCACCCAGACGAGTTCCTCGCCAAGGATGCGGAAGGAAACTACGTCGAGGACGCGCAGGGCTTTAAGCAATGGGTCCCCGCGACGGGCGAAGGGATGCGGGGCCTGGCCTCGCGCGGCTGGCTCACCGTGCAAAACCAGGCGCCGATCATGAAGGGCATCAACGATGACGCGGACGCCCTCCGCATTCTGCAGCGCGAGTTCAAGCGCGCCGGCGGCGAAAACCACTACTTCTTCTGCGGGCGCGACATCGTCGCCTACAAGGCATTCAATGTTCCGATCGAGACCGCGTGGAATATTCTCAACGAATCGCAAAAGGGGCTGTCGGGCGTCGAGTCCCACGCGCGCCTTTCCATCACACATTACAAAGGCAAGACCGAAGTTGCGGCGGTCACCAACGAGGGGATACCGGGACTCGCGGGCAGCGAGAATGGTGTCTTGATCTTCAAGATTCTTCGGAACGCCGGCAGCGCCCCCGACCGCGGCAAGGTCTGCATCGTCGGCCGCAACCCCGAGGCGCTCTGGTTCGACGACTACGAGGACCGCGTTCTGTTCGACGAGGCCGGCTTGTATCATTACGCGCGTGTGTCGAAATCCGGACAGGCGCCGGGTCGCGCCACGGCTGCCGGACAGGCGCCGAGTCTCGGGGCTCTTCACGCCGATCTTGTAGCCGCCGAATGATCGACAAGCGGGTGACGAGCGCAGCCGAGGCTGTCTCGGACATTTTCGACGGCGCCACGATCATGTTCGGTGGTTTCGGCGAAGCGGGCAGTCCAATCGAGCTCATCCACGCGCTGATCGACCAGGGCGCCACGAATCTGACAATGATCAGCAACAACTGCGGCAGCGGCCAGGTCGGGCTCGCGGCGCTGCTCAAGGCGGGCCGCGTTTCCAAGGTCATCTGTTCGTTTCCACGCACCGCCAACTCGACCGTCTTCCCCGAGCTCTACCGAAGCGGGCGCACGAAATTGGAATTGGTTCCTCAGGGAACGCTCGCGGAGCGCATCCGCGCCGGCGGAGCTGGAATCCCGGCGTTCTACACGCCGTCCGCGGTGGGAACGCCACTGGCGGAAGGCAAGGAATGCCGGGAATTCGGCGGCAGAAAGTATCTGCTTGAGCACGGCCTCCGCGCGGACTTCTCGCTCATCAAGGGGCGGGTCGCCGACACCCATGGCAACATCCTCTACAATAAGACGGCGCGGAACTTCGGCCCGGTGATGGCGACGGCGGCGAAGGTCACGATCGTCCAGGTCGCCGAGGTCGTCGAGCCGGGCGAGCTGTGCCCCGAGTCGATCGTCACGCCCGGCATCTTCGTCGATCGCGTCGTCGGCATCGCCAACCCGGCCCACGAATCGGAACTGGTCGAGGCAGGAGCGTCCTACCCATGACGAAGTCGGCGGCGATCGGGCGAACGCGCGAGGCCGCCGCTCCCGACTGCGCGAAGCGTGCGCCGAGATTTACTCTGAGGCGTGAAGCTGATAGCGGTCTGCCGCCCCAGACTTCAGGCGTCAGCAGCCGTAGTAATGCGGCGGTGCGTCGCTCACGTCGTAGCCAATGCGTAGGCGATCCTTCTTTTGTTTGATGCCGCGCAGCGTGATGCTTCCGATTTCTTTCAGGCTCGAGCAGTGCGTGCCGCCGCAGCGCAACGCGGGGTGGTCAGCAATCTGCACATAGCGGACTCCCTCGTGAGACATGATTTTCTTTACGGAGTGATCCAAATGGATGGCATTGATGACGGCCGCTGCAACGATCCGCTCGAATTGGTCAGAAAGGACGCCTTCAAAGACGAACTCGACCCTGCCCTCGCCGGGCCAGTGATGACCTCCGCATGCCTTTGCACCAGGAAGGATTTCCTCCACCAACGCAGCAACAAGATGTCCCGCTGTGTGAAGTCGGGAGTTGAGCTGACGGCGGCGGATATCAATCCGCAGATCCACCTCAGCTCCGACCGTTAGACCGTCAAGGCTAGCGACCGTGTGGAGAATGAAATCTGCGTCTTTCGGCGCTTCGACGTGCGTGACGTCAACACCGGCGATGGTGCCGTGATCGGCAGGTTGGCCGCCGCCTTGCACGCAAAAAATCGTGCGGTCGACGACGATAGTTCCTCCGGTGCCGTTGGACGTGAGTTTGAGGACCGTGGCTTTGGCCGCGAACGCCGAGGAATGGTAGTAGTCGCGTTGTGTCTTCATAAACAATCAGCTGAAAAGCTCGAGGGATTCATCGAGACCGAAAAATCCGGCAAAGGCGCTTACGGTGACCCTTGCCCCTCCGCCCAACACCGGGCAGACGCGGTGAAGTTTGCCCGCGTTAAACAAGATGAAGCTACCCGCTTCGGGTGTAATTATGAGGTCGGGCGGCGGGAGCAGTTCACCGCGCACCGCGTAAGGAGTCAAAGTGGGGTAACGCGCTGCATCGTAGAGATCGTCCGGCGGAGCGAGGTTCCAGAGCTCGAGTTCGCCGCCTGTCGCTACCGCCAGGTAAGTATTTAGCGCGATTTGGAATTGCATCCTCGCCGTCTTCGCATGTGCGAAATCGACGCGGGCGCGGTCATTGTGCCAAAGGGCCTCGCCGCCCTTGGTGAAGCAACGCTGCAGACCCACGTGGCATTTTTGCCCATCCAGCGTCAGCACCTTCGCGCCGGGCTTCCAGCATTCGTCGAGAGCCGCCTGCATCGCATCAATCGGGCAGGTCAGCGGCGAGAGCAGCCGCCGCACGGCACGGCGCGACGGCAGCGCCTTTTCGAAATAGTCGGGGCATTTGCGGTTCCCGCCGCATTCAAACAAAGCTTGTCCGTTGATTGCGATCCCGTCTGCGCCTGCAGTCTCGTAGTGACCCCATGTCGAGGCGGCGAGGAGCTTGTCAGCGATTTCATGCGCGTTGCTCGACGGGATGAAACCCTTCCACTCGACCGCAAGTGTGTTGCCTAGGACAAGGCTGAGCAGCGATTGCTCGTCGAGCTGAGCGACAGTTAGGAGCGGGGTTGCCACCGGACGAGCATCCGCGTGGAGTGCGGCGAACCGAGCGCGGAGATCAGCGTCGCGCGGGTTCAGATTTGCGTCTCCGAGATCGCCGGCAGAGAACTGCAGGGCGGTCGATGTGCGTCCCGGACCCTCCGGTTCAGGAACGCTGGTTGTCATGTTGTTCATGCTGCTTCTCCTCCTCTGCGTGGTGTTTGCCGTCCCGGCTTGCCGCGCTGCTCACCCGAGCAGCGCCCAGACGACGAAATTGGCGCGGCGTCGGACTCGCCGACGCCGGCGGGCATGCGCGAGCGCGATCGCCACCGTCTTTCGTCATCCCACGGTTACGGGCGATCTGCGCGGACGCTGCGATGAAATCTTCTAACTCGATGCGGTTGAAAAGCTCCAGACGACGCGCCGAATTGGATTCGATCGCGCTCGCAAACCAACGCAGCGAATTCGCCCAGCGCTTCGGTGCCACTTCACCGCTACCTTCAAGCAATCGAGCCGTTGTCATCTTTGCGGATTCTACAAAGCGACAATGCAAGGGGCAAGGACAATTATGATCTGACATTACATTTTTGTGCGCGCACACTGCGCGCATTCATTAAGCCCGGACGACTTTACATTTGCGCACATTTAGGTCTCGGATATTGTTGTTCGCGCCTGGAATAACGAAACATAGAAAGCATGAAGCCGTACAAACGACAGGTTATCTCCGAGATGCAGCGGATTGGTAGTGAGGTCCGCACGCGGCGGAAGCGACTCAAATTGTCGCAAAACGATCTCGCCAGTTGGATCCAGGTGAAGCCACGACGATACGGTTACTTCGAAACTGGTCGCGCCCGGCTCACGACATCACAAATCGCCGAAATTGAGGCGCGCCTGGATGCTGCCGAGAAAGGCGATGAATATCTCCGTCACCGGCCGTTGAATCTCCTGCCGGAAAGGAATTTTCTTTCCGTTCAACAAAAGCTGCGCACGGGTCGGAAGTACTCTGATTTTTGGCTTTTTGGGTTACGCCACCTGCCGATTCTACGCGATGCCACCTATGAAACCGCGTGGCGTGAAAATCTGAGGTCCGGAATCAACTATCGGCTGGTGTGGTGCTTGGATGAGGAACTCTCGGACGTTACCGTCCAGTTATTGGAGACGACAATTTCAAAGGTCGTCGTCTCCGCTCACGCTGACTCTGCGGCTGGAGTTGGAACGGTTACAATCTACGGAATTTGTATTGGCGACCCCAAAGAAAGCCGTCGAAGCAGGGCTTCGAGTTTGCTGGTCAAAGAGGCAGCGCAATTCAGTGAGCTTGCAAAGCGTTTTAAGAAATTGGGACCCCAACAAGCAATCATTACCAAGGGTCCAATTGTAATGAGTGGTGCGAAGTACGAGACGTGTCGGCCAATTCTGCATTATGGCTGGTTGCGCTCAGTGGTTTTTTATCAGGGCGCACAAGATTTGGATTCGTATGCCGCCGTGTTTCTGGAAAACGTGTCTAATGACCCAAAGGCTTCGGGCAGCGGCGAGTCTGGATGGACATTCCTGACGCCATTCGCGACGGCCGCGTTGCGTATCCACATCCGGGCGTTTGCGGAAGCGGTGCCCGCTTGATTAATAAGTGAAATGAAAAAGATTTTAATAACTCTTCTTGTGCTAGCGGCCGTGGCGTTGGTGCTCGCCGCAGTTTATCGGCATCAATACAGCTCGGTAATTTCAGCTGAAGATCGCGTCTCCGTTCGCTTACCCATTCCAGCGGCGGATACGGGTTTCGCCCCGCTTTATCTCGGGGCTGATGCCGGTTTTTTCGGCCGCGCGAAGCTTCGGGTGACCCTTGAGCCCGGTTCCCCGGAACTGAATCCGGTAAAAATGGTTGCTCAAGGAACCGATCAGTTTGGTTTAATTGGAGGACCAGAGCTACTCTTCTCCGCCCGAGCGAAACACCTTCCGGTTGTCGGTGTGGCCTTGTTAGGCAGAAACGCTAATCTTGCCGGGATCATCACGCTAAAGAGTTCCGGCATTACAACACTGGAACAACTGGAAGGGAAGACTCTCGGCTTTTACTACGGCCACATCACGACAGATATTCTGCACATTCTGCTAAGAAAGCAGAACGTACATGTCACCGAACGCGACGTTGGTTTCGATTACTCGCCACTGATTACCAATCAAGTTGCCGGTGAATGGGGATTCCTAACGACAGGCGGTATCACCCTCCCAGCCAAAGGTGTTTCGATTAACTTTATCAATGCCGCGGACTACGGCGTGATTACGCAAGGTTACGTAATCATCGCCAATGAGAATTTCGTAAAAGAGCATCCAGAAATCGTCCAACGGTTTGTTGATGCGACAATTGCGGCGACGAAACATACGCTTGATCATCCAGACGAGGCTATTGACGCGGCAATAAAGCGTGACTCACAGTTTCGCCGCGATATCGGCGAAAAGCAGGTGCCGCTTTACGCGGCCGCTATTCGAAACAATCCGCAAATTGGTTCATTTCCGCAGCAAGATATTGAAACCACGATAACGCAGATGAGGTCAGCCGATTTGCTCCCGGCCGATTTCAATCAAGCTGGCGCGTTTGATTCGCGTTTTGTCGATGCTTACTACCGTAATGCCGCTGCAAAATAAGCCGATTGATTCCGCGCTTGGCCCGAAGCGCGCGATCGTCAGTGCGGCCAATCTTTCAAAGGTCTACGTCCGTTCCAACGGTGTAGTTCGAGCAGTTGAGGACGTAACCTTTGATATTAATCCCTCTGAAATCATTGTTGTTGTCGGTCCTTCTGGTTGCGGCAAGACGACGCTTCTCAAGTTACTGGCAAATCTCTCCAAGCCGACAAGCGGGTCGATTATTTGGAACGGCATCAGCGCTCCAAAAAGCTCCTTCGTCTTTCAAAAACCTTTACTGCTCCCCTGGCGAACATTGGAGGATAACGTCCTTCTCGCTTTTGACCTTCGCGGTAACACTTCCGCCAAACAGCGTTGCGAACGCGCCCGATCAGTATTGGACGCGTTAGGGCTGACGGAGTTCAGAGCGGTGTACCCTAACCAATTGTCGGGGGGTATGGCGCAACGGGCAGCGCTCGCCCGTGCGCTGGTTGACGATCCTGAAATAGTCTTTCTTGATGAGCCGCTCAGCGCCGTTGATGAGTTAAAACGAGAATCGTTGTGGGTGGAATTTCGCCGCATCTGGAATCAACGAAATGTCGCGGTGTTGTGGGTAACCCACAGCGTTCGTGAAGCGGCATTCTTGGCCGATCGTATTCTTGTCATGTCGCCATCCCCCGGGAGGATTTCTCACGAAATTTGCACCGAGCTCCCCGTCACACGCAACCTCACAACCCTGTTCTCCCAAGACTTCCTCGCTTTAACGAAAACGATTAAAGATGCACTCCAAACTGGAGAAGCCAAATAGTCGTCGATCGCGTCACCTGCACTGGTTCGCGCCGGCTGCGACGTTCGTCTTAATCGTATTCACATGGCGTGTTTGCGTGGCTGTCTTTCATGTATCACCAGCAATATTGCCGCCACCCGAAAACGTTGCCTTTGCTTTTGCCAGACATTTTCCCGCCTTATTCCGCAACGCCGCGGTGACCTTTCTTGAGGCAATTTTAGGATTCACCGTTGCGGCCGTTTTCGCACTGACACTCGCCGCGCTATTCGCGTTCTCTGCTTCGTCCAAGCGGGCCCTATACCCCTACGCGATCGCCATGAAATCGATACCGTTGATTGCCCTCGCGCCGCTAGTGGTAGCATGGTTCGGTGGTGACCTGGTATCGAAAGTAGTGCTTGCTGCGATCATCTCGTTCTTTCCGATCCTTGTCAGCGCGAGCGACGGTTTTCGGGCGATTGACCCTGACGCATTCGATTTGTTTCGGAGCTTTTCAGCTTCGCGTCGGCAGATCTTTCTGAAATTGCAGTTTCCAGCGGCCTTGCCGCAGATTTTCGCCGGTCTCAAAACGGCGAGCAGCTTTGCCGTCGTGGGTGCAGTCGTCGCGGAGTTTATCGGGGCTCAAGCCGGCATCGGGCTTATGATTAAATCCTCATCTTACTATCTTGATACCGACATCACGTTCGCGGCGATTATCGTTGCGGCGACGGTCGGCCTCATGTTTTTCGGTGCTGTCTCTTTCTTGCAACGAATGTTCGTGTTCTGGCAACCCGTAATCAGTTCAGCGGAGTCTGGAATAGATTCAGCAGAGTCTATGGCTTAGAGGAGAAAAAATAATGGCTGGTTTTGACATCCACATCGATGCTTCCGAGTTATCAAACAACTTTGAGAGATTTTTGCTCGGACTTGGCTTCTGGCACAGTGATTTTTGCGGGCACCCGCCGGGTGCGCCGTCCTATGAACCGGTGCATCACTTGACGCTTCAACCGTCCACGAGTGCCGAGTATAAAAAGGCATTTCGAGCGGTGCGGGAGTATGCGGTCGACCATCAAGACGCTCTGCGGGGCTACATCGAAGGTGAATTCTTTGCGTTCGACCGCGATCTGGAAAACAAGACGTTCGACTGTTCTGTGCGAGCGCCCTTTAAAGTAAAGACGGGCTTTCTGGCTCCAGGAAAATTCCGTGAGAGTGAAATCCATGTCACGATGAGCCGCGACAAATCCGATCCAAAACTCGCGGCAATACTGATGAAAATGGGATTCTTTACGGCCTATCTATCCAAGCCGTACGGCATCGGCCAAGTTTTCACTGTTCAGGGGTCGCACGCTCAAATCCAATCGCTATTGCCGGTAATTTATGAATTTCTGCGGCAGGTTGGTGGTGCAGCCGAGTGCAGCGTCAAGGAGGAACGCGTTGTTGGATGGTGGATAAGTGATCTTAGGGTCAGTCTGCCGCCAGTCATCGAGCAGATTGCCTGGAATTGATTCGCTACAACGAAACGAGGAGGTCCAATCGGGGGTCGGAGCTTACTATCGACATCTTGGTCCGAGCTGGTTCGGACCACGGGAGACGACCATGCAACTCGGTTCGGCGCATCTCGGAGTTGAATGGTTCAGACGCATCTATCGCTCGCCAGCGCGCGAGGCAGAAGGCCTTGAATAGGATCGCCGTCTGCGGCACGCTGCAATCATGAAAGTGCTTAGCGCCGTACCCATGACGAAGCCGCCGGTGATCGGGCGAACGCGCGAGGAGATGGCGCAGCGCCTCGCGCAGGACATTCCCGACGGCTCCTATGTGAATCTGGGCATTGGCATTCCGGAGCTGGTCGCCAAGTTCGTGCCGGCGGGCCGCTCGCTGATCTACCACACAGAAAATGGCATGCTCGGCATGGGCCCCGCGCCCAGCCCCGGCGAAGGCGATCCCGAGCTGATCAATGCGGGCAAACAGCGCGTGACGGCGCTGCCGGGCGCCGCGTACTTTCATCACGCGGACAGCTTCGCCATGATCCGCGGCGGCCACCTGGATCTTTGCGTGCTCGGCGCGCTCCAGGTCGCGCAGAACGGTGATCTGGCCAACTGGTCCACAGGCGAGCCCGACGCCATCCCCGCAGTCGGCGGCGCCATGGACCTGGTCGCGGGCGTGAAGTCGATCTTCGTCATAACCCAGCATTGCACCAGGGAAGGCGAGGCGAAACTCGTGCAAGAGTGCACCTTTCCGCTGACGGGATTAGCCGTCGTGAACCGCATCTACACCGATCTCGCCGTGATCGAGGTCACGCCGTCCGGATTTCGGCTCGTCGAACTGAGCCCCGGCGTCGATTTCGATTTCGTGCAGGAGCGCACCGGCGCGCCTCTGCTTCGCACCCCGGAACCGATGGAAGCGAGGCTGATATGACCACGCAAACCAAATTAATTAGGAAGGAAGAATTAAGATTTAAGAAGGTGGTAACAGCAGATCCGGGGAAAGATTTGCGTAATCGAACGAAAAGCTTTGCGCTTCGTATTGTTCGGATGTTTTCGGCTCTGCCGAAAACGATTGAAGCACAGATTCTTGGCAAGCAGGTGCTCCGTTCCGGGACGTCGGTGGGAGCAAACTATCGGGAGGCTTTCCGAGCGCGCAGTAAGCTGGAGTTCATCTCGAAGTGCGGCGACTGTTTGAAGGAAGTCGAAGAAACCGCGTACTGGCTTGAGCTGCTTGTTGATGCTGAGCTTGTCATTCCGAAAAAGCTAGCTCCTCTGCAGCTGGAATGCGACGAGCTGACGGCGATCTTCGTTTCGATCATCAAGAGTTCGAGGCGCAATACGACCACTTCTTAATTCTTAATTCTTAATTCTTAAATGTAATGCAAACCGACCTCTCGCGCAGCGCCGCCCTCTACGAGCGGGCCCTCAAAGTCCTTCCCGGCGGCGTCAGCCGCAACGCGATCCTGCGGGCGGGTCACCCGACCTACGTCGAGTGCGGCAAGGGCTGCCGCGTGACCGACCTCGAGGGCGTCACGCGCATTGACTTCTCCAACAACATGGCGTCCCTCATCCACGGCCACGCCTGCCCCGAGATCATCCAGGCGGTGACGGAGCAGATGACCCGCGGCACCGCGTTCATGATGGGAACCGAGATCGAGGTCCGCTATGCGGAGCACCTGTGCAGCCGCAACGCCTCGTTCGAGAAGATGCGCTTCATGAACTCGGGCACGGAGGCGATCATGGTCGCGCTAAAGGCAGCCCGCGCATTTACCGGGCGGCCGAAGATCGCCAAGGCCGAGGGCGCCTACCACGGCGTATACGACTACGCCGAGGTGAGCCAGGGCTCCACGCCGGCGACCTGGGGCGGCATCGACCATCCGCGCAGCGTTCCGCTGGTGCACGGCACACCCGAGTCCGCGCTCAAGGACGTCGTTGTCTTTCCATTCAACGACACCGAGCGCACGCTGGCGATCCTGGACGAGCACGCCAGGGACCTCGCGTGCGTATTGATCGATCTGATGCCGCACCGCGTCGGCTTGTGTCCGGCGGATGTCGAGTTCGTCACCGCGCTGCGCCAGTGGTCCGCGCACCACGGGGTGCTGTTGGTGTTCGATGAAGTCATCACGTTCAGGGCCGAGCATTCCGGCTTGCAAGCGCGCTACGGCGTCACGCCCGACATGACCGCGCTGGGCAAGATCATCGGCGGTGGATTTCCCATTGGCGCCGTCGCCGGCCGCGCCGAAGTCATGGATGTGCTCAACCCGCAGTCGTCCCGGTACGTGTTCCCGCACTCCGGAACATTCACGGCCAACCCGATCAGCATGACCGCGGGCATGGCGGCGATGCTGAAGTTCGACCAACCCGCGGTGGCGCGCCTAAACGCGCTGACCGATCGGGCCAGAAACGGCATCGAAGGCGCGATCCGCGCGACGGGCGCGCCCGCCAGCGTCACCGGGGCGGGCTCGATGTTCCTGGTGCACATGAAGCAGACGCCGCCACGAAATTACCGCGATGCGTACCCGACGCCCGACGAGTCGCGCCGACTCAAGGCGTTGCTCGATCACCTCTACAACGAAGGTTGCAGCATCATCAGCTCGGGTGCGTGCGTGTTCTCCACGCCGATGACCGAAGCGGAGATCGACGCGCTGGTGGGGGCGTTTAAGTCCGGCTTTGCCAAGCTGGCTTCGATGGGCTGAGCGAGCGGAAGGGACGAATCGATTGGGACGGGGTGGGATGCGTTGCGGCGGCGCCGGGCGCTCGAACGATCTGACAGTCAGGCCTACTTCCAAATTCACTCCCGTTCGAAGGCTCAAGCGCAGCGATCGGCGAAAGATTGCCTTGACGCGGCTGCTTCGCGGCCGAACGGCCGTGCCCAATGAATGGATTGCGCGGGAACTAACCATGGGCCACGTCACGAGCGTGAGCCGCTACTGCTCGGAGAAGTTTTCGGCACTGTGACTTGCCAAGATTCACGCTCTGACCCCTATTCTCTTCTTTCGTGTTAGCCGAAGCCGCACACCTCCAAATCAAAGGGCAACAAAAAGCAGTCCCGCACCCTCGCCACCCTGCGCGACACGCTGCTGCCGAAACTGCTGAGCGGGGAGTTGAGCGTGACTACTACTATTACTCGCATTAAGACACCGACCATGTCGACGCAAGCTTCAACACCAGCATCCGCATCGGCGGCATGATCAAGACGATCGGCATGAACGCGAAAATGAAGAAGAAAACGATGATGATGGTGGTGACAATCGTGATGAGTTTGTTGCCGATGTTGTTAATGATCGCGATACCGTTGCCGCTCAGCCGGCCGGCCGGCCGCGGTCTGTTCGATCCTCTGTCGGTCGGTTGGAGATAAAAGAACCTACGCGATGGCAGCGAAAACGAGAACGCGAACAACAACACCTACTACTACTGCTGCTCGCGCTGACCATAGCCCGTTGGCTGGACCGAAGCGCGCCGCGTTAAATCCGCGCCAGTTGATGGAAAGAGCCGTCGAAGTGATGCGTCGGTCAGTTACCGAGCGTCGCGAAGACGACAAGGAAAGCCCACTTGTCGGAGCGGTTGTCGTCAAGCCTGATGGGACAATAGAGACGGCGCATCGGGGTGAGCTGCGGGATGGCGATCACGCCGAATACACGCTGCTGGAGCGCAAGAATCGCGAGAATCCTCTCGACGGCGCTTCACTGTTCGCGACCCTCGAGCCTTGTGCCCCCGGCGCGAGAAAACATCCGAAAGTGAGCTGCGCAGAGCGGATCGTGCTGGCCCGAATCAAAGCAGTGTGGATTGGCATAGAGGATCCGGACACTTCAGTAGACGGCAAGGGGATAAAGTACTTGGAGGAACATGGCGTGACCGTGCACATGTTCGATCCGGACCTTCAAACGGCCATTCGCAAGGTTAACAAGGACTTCCTCGCGCAGGCAGCGCGTCGCGCTGCTGAAGCCAAGAGCGCTCCGCCTGTGAAAGTGGTGCAATCCGCATGGGAGAAGGGTTTGCGTGGCGCAAAGAGAGACGACTTCGCGGACGAAGCGTTACGAACGTTCAAGAAGAAGCTTCGCAAACGCGCGGCTACTCGAAAGTTTGATTCACTACTCTCACGACAAGGATTTCTCACCAAATCGGGACGAAATCTGGTGCCGACAGGTTTTGGATATTTGCTGTTTGCCACCGCTCCGCGCGATTTGCTGCCACAAGCCGGATTGAAAGGGACGATGCAATATCCCGATGGCCGGGAGGAAGTGCGCGATTTCGATGGTCCGTTGCTTCTAGTCCCGGATCAGTTTGAGCGATGGCTTCGCGCCAAACTGCCTTTTATCAGCGATCGCTCTGCGATGGAGCGGAAAGAATCCTCCGATGTGCCGTTCGAACTTATTCGGGAGGCCGTAATCAATGCCTTGGTGCACCGCGATTACGACATCCAAGGTGCAACCTGCCACGTGGCAATCACAGTCGATACGATTACAGTGCGGAGCCCAGGTCCGCCACCATCGCCAGTTCTCTTAGAGCAACTACAAACGTTCTCGGCGCCGATGCTGAATCGAAATCCGAAGCTTCAGTTCGCGTTTGGCGCTGCCAAGCTCGCTGAGGGACGTGGGCTCGGCATGAAGACGCTCGCATCAGCGGCCGACAAATACCGGCTCCCGCTACCGAAATACAGCTTCGACGGCGTTTATCTCACGCTTACGATCTATCGCAATTCAGATGCGGTTGTTCGGTCGTTGGATTCGAAAGTGCTAAGCAAACTAAGCAAGTCCGAAAGAGCCGGCTGGCAATGGCTGGCCGGCCGCAAGGGGACGACATCCCCCGACTATGCAGCAGCAATTGCGAGCGACGAACGTACAGCTCGCAGACATTTGAATCACTTTGTACAGCTCAAGTTGGTGACAAAGATCGGGTCCGGCCCGGCTACTCAATACCGCTTGAACGGTGGCTGAGCGTATTTACAGAAGAGGAATCCGGACAGCTATCCGGACAAAGTGTCCATTTAGATTTTTAAATTAATTCGGACAAAATGTCCGGATTCTTGGCCGGATTTTGGGAATGCCCCGAACATAATCGTCGGACCACTTGCACAATGTGAAACGATCTGACAATCAGGCCCACTTCCAAACTCACTCCCGTTCGAAGACCGTCGCCAAGCCTTGTCCTACCCCGACGCAGAGCGACGCGATGCCGCGCGAGGCGCCGGTGCGAGCCATCTGGTGAATCAGCGTCGTGGCCAGGCGGGCGCCGCTGCAACCAAGCGGGTGACCGATCGCAATCGCGCCGCCGTTGACGTTCAATTTTGCGTTGTCGATGCCCAGCTCGCGCTGGCAGGCGAGGGCCTGCGCGGCGAACGCCTCGTTCAACTCGAACAGGTCGATGCGGTCGAGCGTCAGTTTCGCGCGTAGAAGCGCCTTGCGAATCGCGGGCACGGGTCCGAGCCCCATGAACGCGGGATCGACGCCGGCCGCGGCGCTCGGACCGATGAAGGCGATCGGCTGAAGACCCAGCGATTTGGCCAGCCCGGCTTCAACGATCAGCAATGCCGCCGCGCCGTCGTTGATACCCGACGAATTGCCCGCGGTCACCGTGCCTTGGTCGTCTTTGGAGAAGGCGGGTTTCAGCCTGGCGAGATTCTCCAGCGTCGTGTCCGGCCTCGGGTGCTCATCCACGCTGAAGAGGGTCGGAGCGCCCTTGCGCTGCGGAATCTCGACGGGCACGATCTCCTGGGCGAACTTTTCTCGTTGGTGCGCCGCCGACCACCGTTGCTGGCTCTGCAGGGCGAACTGATCCTGATCCGCCCGGCTGATCTTGTGCTTGCGGGCGACATTCTCGGCGGTCTCACCCATGGAGAAGGGGTGATGCAGCGCCGCCATGCGAGGATTGACCAGGCGCCAGCCGATCGAAGTGTCGAACATCTGCTGCGACCGGTCGAACGCGGTTTCCGCCTTGCTCAACACATAAGGTGCGCGGCTCATCGACTCTACGCCGCCCGCGATGAACACATCGCCGTGATTCGCCTCGATCATCCGCGCCGCGATGTTGACCGCTTCCAGCCCCGACGCACAGAGGCGATTCACCGTCGAACCCGGCACGGACTCGGGGAGGCCCGCTAGCAGCGCGGCCATGCGCGCGACGTTGCGGTTGTCCTCGCCGGCCTGGTTGGTAGCGCCGAAGTAGACATCCTCGATCAAGGCGGGGTCGATGCCGGATCGCTCCACGACGGCCTTGATAATGTGGGCGGCAAGATCGTCGGGGCGAACCGACGCCAATGCGCCCGCGTGCCGACCGACAGGTGTTCGGAGAGCCGTGATGATCGCCGCTCGCCTTGGCATCGAGATTTGATCGCGTCGCTGCACGAGCAATCTACTAGGGGAATTATCTGCCGAAGTCTAGGGGCGAAACTCAAGTCACGCTCGAAGCGGTGGCTGAGCAAGTCCAGTTTGACGAGCCGCCCGAATCAGCCGCCAAACGCCTCAAGTCCTGTAACGTCGTGGCCGACCACGAGCGTGTGGATGTCATGCGTGCCTTCATAGGTGGAGACGCTCTCCAGATTCATCAGATGCCGAATGACGGAATACTGGTCGGTGATCCCCGCCGCGCCCAGAATATCGCGCGCTTTCCGCGCGCACTCGAGCGCCATCCAGACGTTGTTGCGCTTGGCGAGGGAGATCTGCGCCGGACGCACGCTGCCCGCCTCCAACATTCGCGTGAGACGCAACGCCAGCAGCTGCGCCTTTGTGATCTCCTGCACCATCCAGACGAGCTTTTCCTGGACGAGTTGGAAACCGGCAATCGGCCGGCCGAATTGCTCGCGGCCCTTCGCGTACGCGAGCGCGGTTTCGTAGCAATCGATCGCCGCGCCGATCACACCCCAGGCGATACCGACCCTCGCCTGCGAGAGGCACGACAGCGGCGCACGCAATCCTTTCGCCTCGGGCAACCGATTCTCCGCGGGGATTCGGCAGTTTTCGAACCAGCACTCGGACGTCCGTGACATGCGGAGGCTGAATTTCCCCTCGATATCCTGCGCCCGAAATCCCGGCGCGTCCTTCTCCACCACAAATCCGCCGACACGCCCGTCTTCGTCTTTCGCCCAGACCACCTTCACATCGGCGATCGAGGCATTGCCGATCCAGCATTTGCTGCCGTTGAGCACGTAATGATCACCATCGCGCACGGCGCGCGTTTCCATTCCGCCCGGATCCGACCCGTGGCCGTGCTCCGTCAGCGCGAAGCAACCGAGGAGTTTGCCTTCCACCAGACCCGGCAGCCACCGCGCATGTTGCTCCGGCCCACCGAAAGAATGAATCGCGTGAATCGCGAGCGAGCCTTGGACTGATGCGAGAGAGCGCAGACCTGAGTCAGCGCGATCGAACTCCTGCATGATGAGGCCGTAAGCCGTCTGGCTTAATCCGGCACACCCGTGTCCTTGCAGTTGCGGCGCAAACAAACGCAGCGCGCCCATCCGCGGAATGAGCTGCTCCGGGAAGCGACCTTCGCGGTGACATTGCACCACGATGGGTCGCACCTCTTCATCGACGAAACGCCGGGCCAGCTCGCGGGCGGCGCGCTCCTCATCGGTCAGGAGCTCTTCGATCCCGTAGTAATCCAGCGAGGCCACGCCAATGCCTTAGCTCCCGCGTCGGCGTTAATTCGCCTGCTGCTTACGCGGATCGGTCTCCGCGATGATAATGCTGACCGCGTGCTCATTGAATCCTTTGAAGCCGCCCTTGCGCTGCAAATTCTCCAGATGACTGCCGATGGCTCCGTCGCGTGTGAAGGTTTGAAACTGTTCATCGGTGATTGAACCCTTCTGGCGCAGTTTTTCAGCGCGCTCTTTTCGCACCGGCCAGCGTTCGCCTTCTGTGAAAGCCTGTTTCAGGTACGGGAAATCCGAGAACGGTTTCATCGTGTTGATGCCTTCCGCTTTCAGTTGATCGCGCAGCAGCGCGTAATCGAAACGGCACTCCAGATGATGCATCCCCGCCTCGAGAAAACTCTCCCCGTGCAGACCGCACCAGAGTCCAATCGTCCCGAGAGTCGGCTGCGAAGGCAGTTCCTTCCGCGAGAAATCGATGTCCACTTCGTCCGGGTTAAGATCGACATCGTTGAAAATAATGATCCCCTCAATCGGCTGCTCCACGGCTTGCGCCCCCCAGCCCGCTTCCTGACCGGCATAGTAGCGCTCGCGGCGATGGAAACCGAGCAGCTCCCAGGCTTTGATTAGATGGACGAACGATTCTCTCGACGACCGAAAAGTGTGGTGATCGTGATTCGCCCAGCCCAGGCCTAACGAGTCCTGGCGACGCTTCTGTTCGCGGCCGGCGCGGTTCCGGCCTTCCCAATAGGCGCGTTCCTGGCGGAAGAAAAGATGGCAAGCCACATCCTGGCCGACGAGGTCGATCATCTGCCGGATGCGCTCGAGTCCGTGGGCGAAACCAGCCGCGGCATCGTCCCATTTTCGCCGGCGCGTCTGGCAGAGTTCGCGCGCTGCGCAATAAGCGTGCAGATCGACTGGCGCCGTGGTGTAACCGCGATAGCCGCGACGCTCGACGGCAAAGAGCTGCGCGCCGTTCTCTTCGTTCACCAACACGCGACGAAAGCGCGAAAACGGCTCGCCTTCGATTTCGTGTCGCACATCGTGAACAACAACAAACTCGGCGACCAAATCCGGCCGGATCCCGAGTGCGAGCGGATACTTCGCATTCGTCGGCGCAATCAAGACACGCGGCAGCATTGCCTCCGGATGCCAAAGTTGTTTCTGTCCGTCCGGTGCATCCGCGAGCGGATCTTCTGTGTAACCAGTCGCGCGGAGCGTCGCTTCGTCGGAAGACGGCAACAGCAGATAATCAGTCCAATCCAGGATCAGCGTGCCGGTTTCGTCCCGCATCCACGTCGCGAGCGTCCGCGCGAAGCTGTTCCGCTGCGTGAATGCATCGATGCGCTCGAGAATGAAGTTCTCCGCGTCGTAACAAAGCGGCCATTCGAATCGCTTCTCCGCCGCAGTCGCGGCCTGACTTGGGTCGAGAGTTGTCGTGGTCATAGGTCCATTGGGTAGCGCACGCGTCTCGCGTGCTGGCGATGGCGTCCCGCTATCTCTAACTTTCTGTCGCGTTATTCTAGATTAGCGGCATTGATCTATCTTTCAACGGTTTCGCCAAGTTCGCCTCGGCGAGACACCGAGGCCAACACGCGAGACGCGTGCGCTACCCCGGATTACACGGTCGCGCTCATCGCCGACTTGTCGTTCGCCGCTATTTTCGTTCACACTCCGTCCCATGCGTTTCACTCCCAGGTTCACAATTGTTCTGCTTGCGCTTGCTATCATTGGCCTCTCCAGCGCAAGCGGCCAGGATGGAAAACCGGTCCCTGAAAAGGAATTGTCCGCCCTTCTTGGTCCCGTACCCGCAGAACAATTCACGTGGCGAGTGGTGCATGGCCCGGATTTCGAAGTCTATCATGGAAAAGCGAATGCTCCGCTGTCCGGGTCGGTCGGGTTTTACCTTGGTGGTTTCCCGCAAAAGCTGCCACCTGGTCAGAGCACGGTGAAATCCCGGCTTGGCCGTTTTTCGATGAAATGGCAGCGCACCGTGGAGTCCGACAGTTCGATAACTCAGGAAGGAATTATTGAGGTCGATGGATTGTGGCTAAAGGCCGACGTTTGGGCGAACGCCCCGAACGAAAATCAACTCAACGATCTGCTGTCGGTTCTCGGGCGATTGCCCATCTTCGCATCCGGCCGGATCCCTGAGAGTTTTGCGGAAATCCATGATGAAATGGCGAGGGAGCAGCAGATTCAACGGCTCATCTGGATTTGTTGGTCCGCGCTAACACTCGCCGTCGCCTGGATTGTCGATCAATACTGTCGCCGGTGCCAATTCTCTGCTGCCTCCCGCCTCATGATCTTTGCGGCCGTGATCACCCTCGTGATAGGAGTAACGATTGCAGTCATCGGTCTGTCGGGGGATTTCGGAATGCTTTGGTTTCACAGGGCGAATATGCGTCTCCTCTTCGGAGCAGCTGTGGCCGTCGGCGGGCTGGCGCTTCTACTCGGTTCGGGGTTATTCCTCGTCCGGCTTTTCCGCGCTGCCAACAAACGCCGGCGTTTTACAGTTGCTTAGGCCGTCGCGCTCCCCTCGCCTGCGCCGAACTGGATGCCCTGGGCGAGCGGAAGTTCCCGCGAAAAGTTAATCGTGTTGGTCTGGCGGCGCATGTAATTTTTCCAGGCATCGCTTCCGCTTTCGCGGCCGCCGCCAGTATTTTTTTCGCCGCCAAACGCGCCGCCGATCTCCGCACCGCTCGTCCCGGTATTCACGTTGGCAATGCCGCAATCGCTGCCCGCCGCGCTCAGGAATTTCTCCGCCTCGCGCATGTCGTTCGTGAAAATTGAAGAGCTCAGCCCCTGGGTCACGCCGTTGTGGATCGCGAGCGCTTCGTCGAAATCGCGATAGGTCATGAAATACGCCAACGGCCCGAAGGTTTCTTCCTGAACAATCTCGAAATCGGGCCGCGCCCTCGCGAGGCATGGTTTCATGTAACAACCGCCGGGAAAATTCTCGCCGTCCAGTTTCTCGCCGCCGTAGAGGATTTCACCGCCCTCGCTTTTCACGCGCTCGATCGAGCGCTGGACGTTCTCACGAGATGCCTGGTCGATCAGCGGACCCATGAGCGTCTTGCGATCGAGTGGGTTTCCGATGTTCACCGATTTGTAGGCCGCCAGCAGCCGGCCACGCACTTCATCCGCGATCGATTCGTGCGCGATGATTCGTCGGGTCGACGTGCAACGCTGTCCGGCCGTCCCGACGGCGCCGAAGAAGATCGAGTTCGTCGCCATGTCGAGATCCGCGGTCGGCGCCACGATCAAAGCATTGTTGCCACCGAGTTCCATCACCGTGCGACCGAGCCGGCCGTGCACTTCTTTCGCCACGTCGAAACCCATGCGGGTCGAACCGGTAGCTGAGACGAGCGGAATTCGCCGGTCGGTAGCGAGCTTCTTTCCGATCGATGGTCCGTCGCCGATCAAAAGCGAAAACAGCGCCGGGTCCGCGCCCGTTTCCCGGCAAACGCGTTCGGCAATTTTGATGACCGCGATGGCCGTCAGCGGCGTTTTTTCCGACGGCTTCCAAATCGTCGCGTCGCCGCAGATCGCTGCGAGCGCCGCATTCCACGACCAGACGGCGACTGGAAAATTGAAAGCCGAGATGATCGCGACCAGACCGAGCGGGTGCCATTGCTCCATCAGGCGATGATTGGGCCGTTCGGATTGAATCGTTAGGCCGTAAAGCATCCGCGATTGACCGACGGCGAAATCGCAGATGTCGATCATCTCCTGCACTTCGCCTTCGCCTTCCGCAATGATTTTGCCCGATTCGAGCGTGACGAGCTGTCCGAGCTCCGACTTCAAGTCGCGCAAAGCATTCCCGAGTTGGCGCACTGTTTCGCCGCGGACCGGCCCCGGCGTGACGCGCCACTTTTCGAACGCCTCTTGTGCGCGCGCGATGGTCTGGTCGTACTCGGCGTCGGTTGCCGTGCGCACGCGCGCCAAAAGTTTGCCGTCGATCGGCGAAAATTTTTCGATGACCGGTCCGCTGCCCGACCAATCGCCATTGAAGACGCCGGGATTATCGGCGGCGATTCCGAGTGTTTTAAATAACGGACCGGTTTCCATGTGAAGGCGGGCCGGGATCAGCGATCCCAGCTACAGCTTTTGGCATTCGGCGCGAAGCAAATCCATCGCTTCGTCGACCACGCCAGTTGTGATGTCGAGCGCAGGGCGAAAACGGATCGAATGGTCGCCGGATTTCAAAACCAAAAGGCCACGATCGAAGAGGGCCTTCCAGAATTCGTCGCGCGTTTTCGGATCCGGCAGGTCGCAGGCAATGAAGAGCCCGAGGCCGCGGACCGCCGTGATGAGTGATTGCTCGCTTTGTAATTGCCGGAGCGCTTCGAGAAAATAATCGCCGACGACTCGTGCGTTCTCGACCAGATTTTCCTGCTCGATGATTCGCAGGAAATGCGTCGACCGAATCATGTCCGTGTAATTTCCGCCCCAGGTTGAATTCAATCGGCTGGGCAGCCGGAACGTGTTATCCGGCACTTCGTCGAGGCGCGGTCCGGCCATGACGCCGCAGACCTGCACCTTTTTCCCGAACGCCATCAGATCTGGCACGACATCGAAATGCTGCGAGCACCACATCCGCCCCGTAGTTCCAAGACCGGTTTGGACTTCATCGAAAATCAGGAGCATTTCGTTCTCGTCGCAGATCGTGCGCAGACGCTGCAGAAATTCGCGCCGGAAATGATTGTCGCCGCCTTCGCCCTGGATCGGCTCGAGGATGATCGCCGCAATATCGACGCCGCGTTCCTCGATGAAGCGTTCGATTTCCTCTTCGCACTTTTTCTCGCGTGAAATCACGTCGGCTTCGCGCTCGGACTCCGGCAGCGAAAAATCGATCGCCGGATTCGAGACCCGCGGCCATTTGAACTTCGCGAACAAATCCGTCTTCCGCGGATCGGTATTCGTGAGACTCATCGTGTAACCGCTCCGTCCGTGGAACGCATGTTGAAAATGCAAAATCTCTGTGCCGCGTTCGCCGCGCCCGGCCGCGATATTTTTTCGCACCTTCCAATCCATTGCGGCCTTGAGGGTGTTTTCGACCGCGAGCGCGCCACCCTCGATGAAAAGGTAGCGTTCGAGTGGCGCGAATCCGGCGACGCGCGAGAAGGTCTCGACGAATTCGGCGTAGCCTTCCGAATAAATATCCGAGTTCGCGACTTTGATTGTCGCGGCGCGGGCCAGTTCTTGTTGGACCGCCGGATCGTGGAAGTGTGGGTGATTGTAGCCGACCGGCATCGAACCGAAGAAGCCGTAGAGATCGATCAAACGCGAGTTGCTCGCCGCGTTGAACAAATACGAACCGCGACTGCGCTCGTCGTCGAACACGATCCGGAAGCCGTCGAGCAAGACATGCTGCTCGAGAATCTGGAGCGCGCGAGAGACATTCGTCTTGTCTGCGTCGGTTCTGGTTTGGTTCTCAGCGGGGCGGCGCCGCGATGGGCGCGCCGTCTCCGTGAGTACGGGCGGCATACTCATCCGCTGAGGTTAGCCGGGAGGCGGAACTTGGTCAAACCACACGCCGCCGGGAGGATGGCGATGCCGCGCTAGACAATTCCGCGCCGGAGCTCTTCGTGTTTGCCGTCGAGCAGCTCCTGGGTAAGCGCGTATCCCATTTTGTCGGCATTCTCACTCGTCCCGGCAAAATGATGATCGATCCGCATTCGGGCCGAGCGGCAGAAATAATCAGCGAGGGAAAGGATTTCCGCAGCCGGCTCGCCGGCGTCGATCTTCGATTGCGCGAAGGCGCAGGTCGCACTCATCGCGAACAGTTCCGTCGCGATTCCGACGAAGCGCGAGAGAAGAAGCTGCTCGCGATCGAGCTTCGGGCCGAAGCGCATCATGGCGTGGAAAAGGCCGCGCGCGAGTTTCTTGCTCGTCGCCGCACCATAACGGACGTGCTCGCGCAGATCGGTGTGCAATTTATCGAGATCGCCCGCGTTCCCGCCGAACCACTGTTTCGGATACCAGCGCGTATAAAACGAGCCGGAGCTGAACATCGATTTCACCCGCGTCGTCATCGGCAACTGGGTGTTGAAAATGGCGCCGCCGACTTTCAAATGCGGATCGAGCGCTTCGCGCGCAATGAAGAGCCGCATGATTTCGCTCGAGCCTTCGAAAATCAGATTGATCCTGCAATCCCGCAGGAAACGCTCCACCGCGATCGGCTCCTCACCGCGGCCCGCAAGCGATTGCGCGGTCTCGTAACCACGCCCGCCACGGACCTGCATCGCGTCGTCCGCGATCTTCCAGGTCATTTCCGTGCACCACATTTTGCACATCGCGGTTTCGATTCGCAGATCGCCCGCTTTGCGATCGACCAGCGCCGAAGTGAGAAACGTGATCGCTTCCATCGCGAACGTGTTCGCCGCCATTTCCGCGACTTTGCCCGCGATCGCCGAATGTTGCCCGATCGGCGCGCCCCATTGGATCCGTTCCTTCGACCATTTCCGGCAAATCTCCACGAGGCGTTTCGATAACCCGACGCACGCCGCCGGAATCGTGAGGCGGCCGGTGTTCAACGTCGTCAACGCCACCTTCAATCCCTGGCCTTCCTTCGCGATGAGGTTCTCGCGCGGCACGCGGACGTTGGTGAATTTTACGATGCCGTTGTAAAGCGCGCGCAGCCCCATGAAGTGACAGCGATACGTGATCTCGAGGCCCGGCGTGTCGACGTCGACGATGAACGCGCTGATTTGTTTGCGCTCCTTGCCGTTCACGATCTTCGGCGGCGTCTTCGCCATGACGACGAGCACGCCGGCCTTGATGAGATTTGTGCACCAAAGTTTCTCGCCGTTCAGGACCCACGCCGTCCCGTCTTCTGACAAGTCGGCACGCAAACTCATGTTCGCCGGATCGGATCCGGCGTTCATCTCTGTCAGCGCGAACGCCGAGATTTCCTTCCGCGCCACGCGCGGCAGATATTTCGCTTTCTGTTCCTCCGTCCCGAAAAGCAGGAGCGGCTGCGGAACGCCGATCGATTGATGCGCGGAGACGAGCGCCGTCAGGTTTGCGTCCCAGCTGCCGAGCAGCATCGCCGCACGACCGTAATTGACCTGCGACAATCCCAGGCCGCCATATTGCTTCGGCACCTTGATGGCAAACGCGCCCATCGCGAACAGCTCGTCGATGTTCTTCTGCGGAATCTCGCCGGTCCGATCGATTTCATCCGCGTCGACGTTGTCCCGCAAGTAACTCCGGAGCTGCGCCAGAAATTCTTCGCCGGCCGCCTTGTCTTCCGCCGTTTGGACTGGGAACGGAAAGATTCGGTCGAAATCGAATCGACCGATGAAAAGGTTGCTCGCAAAACTGCCGCGTTCATCGAGCGGATCGCGAGAGCTTTCTGCCAACTCCAGCGCCGCCGCTTTGCCCGCCGACATTTTCGACGTGTCGATGACCGGCGCGGCTGCCGGTTTGGCAGTGGTTTCCTCCGCAATCTGTTTTTCAGGCGCTTCGAGCGACGATTTCATGGGTCACCTCCCTTGGTAAAATGTAGCGCCGTCCTGGGAGTGCTGGCGAAGCAAATCGCACGGCGCAAATTTCTCGCCGGCGCGGGAATGGATTGCGTCCATGTCGGTCACCACTTTCTTCAGCCCGATGCTTTCCGCATAACGCAACGGACCTCCGCGATAAACCGGGAAGCCCGTTCCAAGAACCATGCCGTAATCCGCGTCCTCTGCCGTGGCGACGACCTTTTCCTCGAGGCAACGCGCCGCTTCATTCACCATCAAATAAACGAGACGGTTCGTGATGTTCTCGAGTCCGAACTTCTCGCCGGATTCCTGTCGCCATTGCTGTAGCGACTCGCTCGCCGCGGCGGAGCCCGTCCCGGGCGGAGGCGGGTTAGGCGTCTGCTGTTTGCCTTCGTATTTGTAAAAGCCCGCGCCGGTTTTTCGGCCCAGGAGTTTGCCGGCATACATCTCCTGCAAAATCTTCGAGGCGCGATCGCGTTCGCCGAATGCTTTCTCCAGCGTCGCCGCGATATCGACGGTAATGTCGATCCCGATTTCGTCGATCAATCGCAGCGGCCCCATCGGCATTCCCCAATCCAACAAAGCGCTATCGATCTCCTCCGCGCTGACGCCGTTCTGAAACATTTCGGCCGCGTCCAGAAGATATGGGAACAGGACGCGGTTCACGAGAAAGCCCGGCGCATCCTGCACGAGCACGGGCAGCTTTCCGATCTGCCGGGCAAAACCAAGCGCGCGCTCGCGAGTCGGCTCGGCGGTATCGCGGCCAACGACGACTTCAATCAGCTTCATTCGGCTGACCGGGTTGAAAAAGTGGAGGCCGACGACGCGCGCCGGCATCGCCGTGCTCTGGGCCAGCTCAGCGATCGGCAGCGCGGACGTGTTCGTTGCCAGGATCGTCGTCTCGGGCGTGTTCGCGGCGAGCTCCTCGAAAATTTTCTTTTTTATTTCCAACTTCTCCGACGCCGCCTCGATGACGATTTGAACGTCGCGCATCGGGACGGGCTGGGTGGAGGCGACGATCCGCGCGCGACCTTCTTTCGCCTTCGCCTCGTTCATCAGGCCGCGTTTCACCGCGTCGCCGTACGTCTTGTCGACGTTCGCCAGGCCGCGATCGATCGCCGCCGAGTCGACATCGCGCAGAATTACCGAAACGCCGCGCGAGCTCAGCCATTGCGCGATCCCCGAACCCATCAAGCCAGCTCCAATCACGGCTGCGTGCTGAATTTTTTCCGGCGCGATTTTCGAGGAGCCTTTCCGGTATTTGTCGGCGAGGAAAAAATTCCGAATCAGGTTTTGCGTTGCCTCGGTGGCGCCGAGCTCGCTGATCGCGTCCACTTCCATAGCGAGCGATTCGTCGATCGATGAATCAGCGGAGCGTTTGATGATTTCGTAAGCTCGCGCTGGCGCGTCGTTGCCTTTCGTCTTTGGAGGGCTGAACTCCTGCGAAGCCGGCGTCGCTGGAGCTCCGCCCTCTATTTTGCGTTTGCCAGCCGCGAGTTTTTTTCTGGCGGCCTCGAGCAATTGCTCTTTCGAAACAACTTCGTCAACGAGCCCGAGCTTTAACGCTTCGGGCGCGCCATAAAGCTTACCTTTCAAGATTACTTCGGTGGCGTTGGCGGTTCCGACCAATCTCGGCAATCGCGTTGCACCACCCCACGCGGGCACGAGTCCCAGCGTCGTCTCTGGCAACCCGATCTTCGTCGTCGGATCGTCGGATGCGACCCGGTAATCGCACGCCAGCGTGATCTCGTATCCACCACCGGCGCACGCTCCATGAATTGCCGCCACGCTCGGCACCTTCAACGCCGCAAGCCGGTTGAAAACTTTCTGACCTTCCGCGATGAAGCCGCGCATTTCACCGGTCTGCGCCTGCTTCAGCAGCGTCTTCAAATCCGCACCCGCGATAAAGATCGACTTCTTCGCCGAGGTCACGATCACACCCTTGATCGACGCATCCTTTTCGATCGCGTCGACGTGCTCGCGCAGGTTGTTCATTGTCGCCGCATCGAAAATATTCGCGCCCGATTCCGGCCGGTCGAAGGTCAGAATGCAGATTCCGTCCGCACCGATTTCGCGCCGAATCATGGGGCCTGCCGCTGTCGCCGTCATCCGGCTCATAATGGCGAGATTCGCCAAAATTCCAAGCGGAGAGAGCGCATTGCGCTTCGCGAATCCGAATGTTACAAAGCTCGGCGGCGTCACGCGGACTCGGGGTTCAATTGCTCATCGTTTATGGTCGGAAAAATTCTCCTGCCTGAAATTCGGGACTTGATTGCGGAGCGCAATTTCGGGGCGCTCCGGGAATTATTTCGCGAAATGCCGCCGGCCGACGTGGCCGAGGTGATCCTCGACCTGCCCGAAGACGAGCAGGTCATCATTTTCCGACTCCTGCCAACGCCGCTGGCCGCCGACGTATTCGAGTATCTGGATGCCGACGCGCAACAGCAGCTGCTCCGCGCCATGGCGCACGAACAGGTAGTCGCAATCCTGAACGAAATGACGCCGGACGACCGCACGGCGCTTCTCGAGGAAATGCCGAGCGCCGCCGCGCGTCAGCTCATCAAGCAGCTCACGCCGGAAGAACGTCGCATCGCCCAGGCGCTCCTCGGTTATCCCGAAGGCAGCATCGGACGTTTGATGACGCCGGACTTTGTTGCCGTGCACGACGATTGGACGGTCAAGGAAGTGCTCGATCACGTCCGCGAATTCGGCCGGGATAGCGAGACGCTAAACGTGATCTACGTCGTCGACGAGCGCGGCAAGCTGATCGACGACCTGCGAATGCGGGAGTTTCTCCTCCGGCCTTTCGAAGCGAAAGTCAGCGACTTTCGCGACCGCACTTTTGTGGCGCTGAAAGTGAACGACACGCAGGAAGAAGCGCTCAACGCCTTCCGAAAATACGATCGCGTCGCGCTGCCGGTCGTGGATTCCAACGAAGTACTCGTCGGGATTGTGACGAGCGACGACATGCTCGACGTCGCCGAAGAAGAAGCGACCGAAGACATCCAGAAACTCGGCGGTATGGAAGCGTTGGACGAGCCATACACGACGATTTCTCTCGCACGGATGGTGAAGAAGCGCGCCACCTGGCTCATCATTCTTTTCCTCGGTGAAATGCTCACTGCGACCGCGATGCAGGGCTACAACGGCGAGATCGAGAAAGCGGCGATCCTCGCCATGTTCCTGCCGTTGATAATTTCCAGCGGCGGCAATTCCGGTTCGCAAGCAACCACGCTCGTCATCCGCGCGATGGCCCTGGGCGAATTGCGCTTGCGCGATTGGTTCCGGGTCGTGCGAAAGGAACTTCTCTCGGGTTTATCGCTCGGCCTGATTCTCGGAACGATCGGCTTTTTCCGGATCTCGCTCTGGCAATACCTGCACATTTTCGACTACGGGAAATATCATTGGTTGGTCGCCTTCACCGTCGGGGTGGCGCTCGTCGGCGTGGTCTTATGGGGGACGATTAGCGGCGCGATGCTTCCGTTTCTCCTTCGCCGCTGCCGGCTCGACCCGGCGACGTCATCGGCGCCGTTCGTGGCCACGCTGGTCGATGTGACGGGGTTGATAATTTATTTCAACGTGGCCCTGTTCATTCTTCGCGGCACGCTGTTATAACCAGACGGTTTTATGTTCTCGATCCGCCAATTCTTCGGTCACGACGAAAAATTTTTCGATCTGCTCGAAGCCAGTGCGCAGCAGGCGGATAACAGCGTCCATCATCTCGTCGCGCTCCTCGGAAAGCTCGAGAATCACGAAGGGCCGCCCAGCCTGGACGAATTCGTGACGAGCCGGCGTGAGGACAAACGGATCACACAGGAATTGACCGAGCAGCTTTGCAAAACCTTCATCACGCCGCTGGAGCGCGAAGACATTCAGGCGCTGGCCGCCGCGCTCTACAAAATTCCAAAGACCGTCGAGAAGATCGGCGAACGGATTCAAATTTTTCCGGCGGATCTGCACGGGCGCAGTTTCAAGAAGCACCTCGAATTACTCGACCAAGCGGCCGAAGCGGTGGTGGCGATGGTAAAGGAATTGCGCAAAGGCACGAACATCGCCCGCGCCCGTGAGATGAACGCCCGCTTGCAGGCGATCGAAGGCGACGCGGACAAACTCGAGCTGGAATTGCTCCACGATCTTTACCACGGGGATTACGACACGAAGCAGATTATTTTCCTGCGCGATCTCTACGAGCTTTTGGAAAAAGTCATCGATCGCTGCCGCGACGCCGGCAACGTCATTCTCCAGGTCGTCCTGAAGCATTCCTGATTCGCAACCAACGCCGGTCCCATGATCCTGTTCATCATCGTGGTGTTCGCGGCCCTCGCGTTCGAATACATCAACGGCTTTCACGACGCGGCGAATGCGATCGCGACCGTCGTTTCCACGAAAGTGCTCACGCCGCGGCAAGCGATCGCGATGGCGGCATTCTTCAATCTCACCGGCGCACTCATGGGCACCGCCGTCGCGTCCACGATTGGCAAAGGCATTGTCGACACGAAAGTGGTCGACATGAAAACGGTGCTCTGCGCGTTGCTCGGCGCAATCGTTTGGAACCTGCTGACGTGGTGGCTCGGATTGCCTTCCAGCTCCAGCCACGCGCTCATCGGCGGCTTGTGTGGCGCCGCGCTCGCCACCGCTCACGGCGACTGGTCGGTCTTGAAATGGAGCACCGGTCTCACGCCAAAAGTTATCATCCCGATGTTTACTTCGCCCGTGATCGGTTTTCTTCTCGGCGCGTTTTTGATGGGATTGCTTTTTCTTGTGCTGCGTTCGTTTACGCCGCATTTCGTCCATTCCGTCTTCGGCAAACTGCAATTAGTCAGCGCCGCCTGGATGGCGCACAGCCACGGCACCAATGATGCCCAGAAAACGATGGGCGTCATCGCGTTGGCGCTTTTCACGGGAACAAAGGCGGGACTATTCAACGATCTCTCTCCGTGGTTCGGCTTTCTCCACACGCCGGAATTCGTCGTTCACAGCTGGGTGGTGGTCCTATGCGCCGCGACGATGGCGGCGGGTACGGCCGCTGGCGGCTGGCGGATCATTCGCACCCTTGGCCACAAAATGGTGAAGCTCCAGCCCGTTCACGGATTTGCCGCCGAGACCAGCGCGGCCGTCATCATTCAAGTCGCGAGCAATTACGGAATTCCCCTCTCGACCACGCACGTCATCTCCACTTCCATCATGGGCGTCGGCGCGATGAAACGTTTCAGCGGCGTGAAATGGAGCGTCGTCGAACGGATCGTTTGGGCCTGGATCTTCACCCTGCCGGCCACGGCGCTGATCGGCTACGTCCTTGAGCGATTGTTTCGCTAACTGGCATCTGTGAAAGCGCGCCAACTCTTTTTCTGCGCGGGCGCGATTCTCTTTGTCCCGGCTGGACTCTATGGCGCGGATTCCGTGCCGGCCGCCAGAGCGACGAACGAATTGGGACTCGATCTCTTCCGCCAGGTCGTCACCAGCGACAGCAATACCTGTCTTTCTCCCTATTCAATCGAAAGTGCGCTGGCTATGACGTTCGCGGGCGCGGATGGCCAGACCCGCGACGAGATGGCGAACGTGCTGCACGTCGCGAAAGACGATTCCGTTCACAACTCGTTCGCGGCGCTACGCGAGCAGTTGCATGAGGTCGCGGAGAAAAGCGTCAAGCGTATTGCTGACTCTAAGAAATTCGGCGGCCCACAGGAGCCAATCACACTCGCGGTCGCCAACCGGCTCTTCGCCCAGAAAAGCTACGGTTTTCGCGAGAACTTTCTGGCCCTGGTGAAGGAGCGCTACGGTGCGGCGCTCGAGCCGATGGATTATGCCAAAGACGCTAGCGGCGCGACAGAGCGGATTAATTCGTGGGTGCAGGAGCAAACGCGCAATCGCATTCGCGATCTCATTCCGCGCGGCGCTCTGAACGCGGGCACGCGTCTCGTCCTCGTCAACGCGATCTATCTCAAGGCGCCGTGGGCCACGCCGTTTCTAAAAGGCCTGACCGAGCCGCGCCCGTTTCATGTTCGCGGCGGCGAGCCGGTAAATGTGCCGACAATGTTCGATTACGAACGTTCCTGCGGTTATGCGAAGCGCGAGGGCTACACCGCCGTCACCATTCCGTATCTTGATTCGGAGTTGCAACTGCTCATTCTGCTCCCCGACGATGTGAACGGCCTCGGCGCCCTCGGGAAAAAGATCACGCCCGAGATCTTCGACGATGCGATCAAGTTCGAGCGCCGCGGTGTCACGATCTATTTGCCGAAATTTGAGTTCGAGCCGCCAACTATGCGACTCGGTGACGCGCTCGAAGCGCTCGGCATGAGAACCGCCTTCGATCATCCGCACGGCAGCGCGAATTTCGACCGGCTCGCGCCGCGCACCCCGAACGATTACCTCTTCATTTCAGCCGTCTTTCACAAAACGTTCATCGCGCTGGATGAAGAAGGAACCGAAGCGGCCGCCGCGACCGCCGTCGCCATGGAAGTCGGCGCAGCCCGAGGACAAACGAAACCTAAGCCGACCGAAGTGAAAATCGATCGTCCGTTCTTTTACGCCATTCAACATGTCTCAAGCGGCGCGTGCTTGTTTATGGGGCGAGTCACAGATCCACGCTGAGCATGCGCCGGAATCTGATAGCCTTCCGCGTCAGCCTTGGATTGTTTATCGCCGGACTGATCATCAGCGGAGTCACGGCGTTTCCGTTGCTCCGCGAACTTTCGCTCCTTTCTCGGTGGCTCGGCATCAACGATCCGGCGGCTTACGAAACGCTGCCCGGCGTTCGCGGGTGGATCGCGTTCGTGTTTTTTGGCCTGCAGAAAACCTACGCTGCCTTTCCGTTCGTTGGGTACGGAACGGACTGGTTGGCTTTCGGCCATTTGATTATCGCATTGTTCTTCATCGGCCCCTGGCGTGATCCGGTCGGCAACGCCTGGGTGCTGCGCGTCGGTGTGGTCGCGTGCGCGGCCTTTATTCCTCTCGCTTTGATTTGCGGAAACATCCGTGACATTCCATTCGAGTGGCGGCTCATTGATTGTTCCTTCGGAGTGCTCGGCGCAATCCCACTCTTCTACTGCCTGCATCTTACCAAGAAACTTTCGCGCGGGACGTGAAGCGAAGACCATCGCGAAAGTTGCGGCTCGCGATCTGGGCCGTCTTGTATGTCGCGGTGATCGCGCGTGTGCCACTTCCCGACCGGCTGATTCTTTTTCCGACGACGAATCGCATTGATGCCGGGAGCGCGACGCGAAAGACGATCGCTTTTCAAAATGGTGAGCTGGAGGCCTGGACCGCGCGTTCTGCGCTCGCTCATCAGCGCGGTGGGCCGGAAGTTTTCGTTCTCCGTTTTTACGGCAACGCTGATCGCGCAGATCGCTGGGTTGCGGCCGAAGCTGAAATGTGGAACGAGCGCGCGGTTGAAGTTTGGGGAATGAATTATCCAGGGTTCGGCGGAAGCACCGGACCGGCTCGTTTGGCAGATTTAGGGCCGGCGGCGCTGACCGCGTTTGATGAATTGCAAAAGGCAGCGGGCGATCGGCGGGTCATCGTTTTCGGCGTCAGCCTCGGAACGACGACGGCACTTCACATTGCCGCGCACCGAAAAATCGCGGGCTTGATTCTGCATAATCCGCCACCGATTCGTCAGATCATTCTCCGGCAATTCGGCTGGTGGAACTTGTGGCTCTTCGCCGGCCCGATGGCCCTAAAAATTCCAGGCGATCTCGACAGCATCGCACACGCGCGCGCCAGTCATGTGCCTGCCATTTTTCTTCTCGCCGCCGATGACGAAATCGTCGCGCCGCGATTTCAGCGGTTGGTTGTCGATGCTTACGCGGGGGAAAAGCGGATCATCTCGCTCGCGGGCGCCGGTCACAACGACCCGATCGAAGGCGCCGGCCTTGCCGATTTCCACCGCGCTCTCGACTGGTTGTTACCGCGACGCAGCGACTAATTCTAACCTTTCAGATATTTTTCGAACCAACTGACAATGCGCACCGTCGATCGGATGCGGTTCGGCGTTTTGCGCCAGCCATGGCCTTCGTCGGGAAACAGGACGTACTCGACCGGAATATTTCGCCGCTTCAGGTTTTCGACGACCTGTTCCGCTTCGATGACGGGGACGTTCGTGTCGTTGGCGCCATGAAGGACAATGGTCGGCGTGCGCACGCGGTCGACGCGATGAATCGGCGATAATTTCTTGAGCAGGTCGGCCTGCGTGTCCGGGTCGCCGTATTCGATCTTTGAGATCGCCGCCATCCACGGCTGGGTGTTCTTGAAAAACGTTTCGAAATTAACAACGCCGAAAAGATCGGCGCCGGCCGCGAAGAGATCTGGATACTCCGTCAACCCCGCCATCACCATGTAGCCGCCGTAGGAACCGCCCATGATCCCGATGCGACGCGGGTCGGCGATCTTCGCGCCCACGACGTAATCGACCGTGGCCTTGATGTCGCGCACGGCGTTCTCGCGGAGGGCGCCATTGTCGAGATTGACGAAACGCTTTCCAAACCCGGAAGAGCCGCGCACGTTCGGCGCGAAGACCGCAATGCCTCGCGCGGCGAGTGCCTGGTAGGTCGGACTAAAATTCGGACGCTCCTGGCCTTCTGGTCCGCCGTGGAAACTCAGAACCACCGGGCCAGGTCCCGTCGCGCCTTTGGGCCGGTACAACCAGCCGCTCAAATCGAGGTCGTCGTGCGCTTTGTATCGGAGCAGTTCCGGCCGCACCATCGCCGCGAGGTCGATGCCAGCGTGCGGGCTTTCGGTCAGTTGCGCGAAACCTTTCGACTTTAAATCGAGAACATGAATGTCACGCGGTGCGGAAGCGCCCGAGGCGACCAGCGCAAGACGCCAACCATCCTTCGAAAATTCCATCTCTCCAGCGATCTCCGCCGGGAGAGGCGGTCCGGCCGCGACCTTGCTCGCCTTTGTGTCGTAAAAAGCCAGCTCGCTTTTCCCGGCGACGTTCCACAACAGCGCAAGCTTGGTTCCCTGTTCGTCGATCGTTGACGCGGCGGCCTCGGCATCGTCGCGGGCCGCGATTATTTCGATGTCGCCTGGCTTGCCATCCGCACTCACCCGGACGCGGGCGAACGCCGTGAGGTCGCGCCCCTTGTTCGAAGTGAAATAAATCGTGCGACCATCGGGCGCGAACCGCGCGCTCCCGAACGAGCCCGGCGGTTCGTGCGGGGTCAACAGCACTTCCTTGCCGGTGCCGATCTCAACCAGGTAGAGGTTGTTGTCGCCGCGGTTGATCAGCCGGTTGACGATCGCGAATCGATTGTCGCGGCTAATGTCCTGGACACCGCCGATGCCCTTGTTTTCGGCGACCATCTGCATCTTGCCGCTGGCGAGATCAACGAAGTAACTGTCGGTCGTGGCCGGGTCGCGGCGGTTCGAGGAAATGGCGACCGTTTTTCCGTCGCTGCTCCAGCGGTCGAAGAAATTGTTCTCTTTGCCGCCCTCCGTGAGCAAACGCAGTCCGCCGCCGTCCGATTTCAACACGTACACCTGCGTGTTCAAACCGCCGCCCGGCGCGACCGCAATGGCGAGAAGATCAGTGGCCGGCGACCAGGTTACTGAATCGACGGCATCGTCGAGCGCGGTGACCTGTTGAGGAAAGCCGCCCGTCGCCGGAATTACATAAACCTGCGGCACGCCGCTCATGTTCGAGACGAAAGCGATTCTCTTCCCATCGGGAGAAAACGATGGGGACCAGCAGGCGCCGACCTTCGCCATCAAAGCGACGTTGCGTTCGAGTTCGTTAGGCGGCGGCGTTTCCGCCTGCGTTTCAGGAAGGAGCAGGACACTGGAAATGGCGATTAGGGCGAGATGGTTCTTCATGGAGTTTGCTGATTTGGAAAACGAGATGCTGCCTACTTGGCGAGTTCCGCAATTACCTTCTCCATCCCGCTGACCACCAGCGCAAACCGATCGTAGTCGAGCTTGTCCGGTGTGTCCGTGCTGGAATGATAATGCGAGTAACGAAACGGCGCCGTGTCGGTGACCATGACGGCTGGATAACCGCACTGCCAGAACGCCCAGTGATCCGACCAGTCGATGCCGGGAATGATGGCAGGCAGCGCCGCTCCTTCGCAGGGAAGTTTCCGCTCATTCTTGAACGCCGCGACCGCCGAGCGCAACAGCGCGCGTGAGCGGGTGTTTCCCACGAACCCGATGAAGTTTCCTTTGCTCGGATAAAAAAAGCCCAGCCCGGCTGCCGGATATTTCTGCGAGCCGGGCTGATCGGAAAAATATCCGATCGTCTCGAGACTGATCATCGCTGTTATCCGATCGCCACGCGCTTTGCATCGCTTCGCGTAAACGAAACTTCCCATTTCCTCCGTCTGGAAATAGGGCGGCTCTTCATTCACGAACGCCACGAAACGCAATGTCTGGCCATATGCCTTTCCCGCGAAACGACGGGCGAGCGCAAGCAGTCCCGCCACGCCACTCGCGTTATCGTTCGCCCCCGGCGAATCCGACACGGAATCGTAATGCGCGCCCACGACCAGGATTTCCGGGCGCGCCCCGCGAATCTCGACCTCGATGTTGCGACAAGTCCGACCACGCAGCTCGTAACTCTCCCGTCGGGGCGTCAATCCCACGCGCATCAGCGACGCTTCAATAAATTCAGCCGCCGCCATGAGCTGTGGATAACGGTTGAGGTTCCGCTCACCAATGTCTTCCGCGAGCGCCTTCACATCCGCGACGAGCTCACTTCGCAGCGCCTTTTCCGCGTCGTTCAGAGCAGGTGCGAGAGAAATATCGTGTCCCGGCATTCTGATTCCGAAAATCCAAACGATGAACAGAATGACGCTCACAGCGAGCGCAATTCGACAGACGATCGTGACGACGCGTCGGAAAGCGGACTACGCGGTCATTTCGGATGGTCTTTCGGCGCGCATTTTGGCAACCTGCTAGCTGGCGAGGTGATTCGGTCGATGGACGAAAATCTCAGGGCAGGCGAAGGTTAATAGTCAGGAGATTGATGGGAGCCATGGCAACGTTTTGAGGAGAAATCATCCTTGACTGCCACTGCAAATTGCAGTATAAATGCAGTATGGCAACTACCCGATACACGTTAGATTTAGATCAAGGCTTAGACAAAACGCTTACCGACTTGGCGGAAAGCAAAAGCACCAGCAAAGCCGAAATTATTAAGAGGGCTCTCGCGACCTACAAATACATTTCCGGTGAAACATCGTCTCAGTCTGGCAAAAAGGTCTCGATCACAGACGGCACCGATACAGTATTGAAGGACATCGTGATTCCCTAGACGCTGGATGGCAAAGCAACAAATCTCCCCGGAAACTGTCCTTGCAGAGGGCGGCGCCTCGGTAGCAGGCATCACACTTAAGCCAACCTTTGTTCAGCGCGCTGGGTTATGGCTGGCGGCAGGCGTCGGAGCGATCATCGCCGTGGTTACCGTGTTCGTTCTGGTCTTTGTTTATTGCCATTATCCGTCGATGCCATCCAGCCAAACGCTTTCTGCTTCAGCGCCGGACGCGAAGACTATCGAGCAGTACAAGGAATTAACTCAGGTAGCGATTAAGAGTGGACAAGATTTGTTTCAAACGATCGTCACTCAGGCTCTCCTCCCAGTGCTTACAGCAATCCTCGGCTATATTTTTGGCAAGGGCGAACGGGCGGGTTGATTTCAAGGCGCGTACATATTCAATCAACCGATCTTCTTCCGGAACCGCAATGCGCAGACGCAGAAGAGGAAGGCGGCCATGCCGGTCATGATGGCAAGGGAGTGCCAGTATTCGAAGAAGTTAGCGCCGCGCAGGATGATGGCGCGGATAAGCGAAATGAAATAAGTGGTCGGCAGGATCGAGCCGAGGGCGTAGAAGATCCACGGCATGGTTTCGCGCGGGAATATGAAACCGGAGAAGAACACGCTCGGCAGGACGAACATCATCGACATCTGGAGCGCCTGCATCTGGTTCTCGGCCTTAGTCCCAACGAACAGGCCGATGCTCAGGAGTGCGAAGCAATAAACAAACGTCGCGAAGAGCAGCGCGACCGGGTTCCCGGCGATCGGCACGGCGAAGAGGAAACGCATGATGGAGAACAACAGGATCGCCATGAGCATGCCGATGCAGAGATAGGGCACGAGCTTGCCGAGCATGAGGCCCCAGCGGCTCAACGGACTAACGAGTAGTTGCTCGAGCGTCCCGCGCTCGCGCTCGCGGACGACCGCCATCGCGGTGGCGAACGTCGTCCCGATCTGCAAGACAATGCCGATTACTCCCGGGACAAAAAAGTTCGGGCTCCGCATCGTCGGGTTGTAAAGCATCTGCGGCCGAATCTCGACCGGGACCGTCCGGCGACCGGTCTCCCCCATCATCATCTCGACGGACTGGGTAAGCGCGACACCCAGCGCGGTGTTCAACGCCTGCAACGCCGTCGTGGAGTTGGATCCGTCAATCAACAACTGCACCTGAGCGGGGTGTCCGCTGCGCAGGTCGCGCGTGAAGTGCGGCGGAATTTGCATGCCGACGGACGCGCGTCCCTTCCGGATTTCGCTCGCCATTTCCTCGATGTTCTGGACTTCGCCGACGACGCGGAAGGTCTCGGTGTTCACGAACCGATCGAGGAACTGCCGGCTCTCGACCGTGCGATCTTCGTTGAGGATCGCCATCGGCATGTGCTTCACGTCATTATCCAGCGCGTAACCGAACGCGATCATTTCGATGAGCGGCGGGAAGAGCATGAAGAAAAGCGTCATCGGATCGCGCAGGACCGTGATGAATTCCTTGAACAGGATCGCGTTCAGGCCGCGGAAGGGAGCGTGTTTCACGCGGCTTTCTCCTGCTGATTTTCGCCGGCGTGTTTCGCCGTCAATGTCACGAACACATCTTCAAGCGACGGACCGATCTCGTGAATCTCGGGGCTGGCGATGCCGACGCGGCGCAGTTTCTCGTCGATCTCCTGGCGGCGAACCGTTTCGTCCACGAGCAGGTGCATCGATTGACCGAACACCGTTGCGTTCAACACGCCTTTCTCTTCGCGCATCGCGCGCAACGCCACCGTGACGTGATCGCAGGTCACGTCGAGGCGCCGCGTTCCGGGCGGGCTCACTTCCGGCATTTTTTTTAGATCGTCGGGCTCCCCGCAAACGATCAGCTTCGAATTATAGATGTAGCCGACGTGCGAACAGCGTTCGGCCTCGTCCATGTAATGCGTCGTGACAAAAAGCGTCATGCCCTGGCCGGCAAATTCGAAGAGCAGGTCCCATAATTCGCGGCGCGCGACCGGATCGATGCCGGCCGTCGGTTCATCGAGAAACAGAACCGTCGGTTTGTGCATCAACGCGCACGCCATGGCGAGACGTTGACGCCAGCCGCCGGAGAGCAGCGCGGCGCGGCGATCGAGATACGGTTCGAGATGGGTAAGCGCGATCAAATCGTCGCGACGCCGCTTTAGTTCGCGGTCGGGCAGACTGTAGAGTTTGCCAGAGAAAACGAGGTTCTCGTTCACGGTCAATTCGTCGTAGAGCGAAAATTTCTGCGACATGTAACCGATCAATTCCTTGGTCGCGTCGCTTTCCCGTGCGATGTCGTGGCCGGCGATCCGCGCCGTGCCTTCAGTCGGCTCGAGAATTCCGCAGAGCATCCGGATCACGGTCGACTTGCCCGAACCATTCGGCCCCAGAAATCCGAAGATCGAGCCGCGTGAAACGGAGAAACTGACGTGATCGACCGCGGTGAAATTACCGAAGCGCTTCGTCAGCCCTTCGCACTCGATCATCGCTTCGTTCATTTCACGTTTGGGAAAAAAATGTCGGCGGACATTCCGGCACGGAGAGCGTCGTCTTTATTTTCCAGGCGCACTTTCACGCCAAAGACCTGTTTGATACGGTCTTCGACGGTCTGGACATTCCGCGGCGTGAACTCGGCTTTGCGATTGATCTGCTCGACGACGCCCGAAAAATCGCGGCCCGGAAACGAGTCGACGCGGACGCGCACCGTGTCGTTCAACTTGATGAGCCCCAGCCACGTCTCCGGCACGTAGACGCGAACCCAGAGCCGTTGCGGCAAAATCAGCGTCGCCACTTCGCGATTCGCCGCCAAGACGTCGCCTACTTTTACGCTAAGCACTTCGAGAATCGAATCCGTCGGCGCCACGATTTTCATTTCCTGGATCTGCGCGTCCATGTCGGCGAGCTGCGCTTTTGCCTGTTCTACTCTGGCCCGCGCGGCACCGAGACTTTTTTCCTGCGCTTTCGCGGCGCTGGTCGCGCGTTCGGATTCGCTCGGTGAGACCGTGTTGCGTTTCAGCAAATCCTGCTGGCGTTGCGCGTCGGCCTTCAAAAATTCCAACTGCGCCGCTTGCGCCTCGACGTCGTGTTCCGCCGTATTGATTTGGGCCGCGGCCAGAGCGCGGCGCGCCTGCATCTCGGAAGCTTCGAGTTGCACAAGGACGTCGCCGGGTTTCAAAACATCCCCTTCCCACGCAAAAACTTTTTCCACGCGGCCGGGCGACCGCGAGGCTACGTGGACTTCATCCACTTCGATCGTACCGGACACGGCGTTGTTCTGGCGGTGACAACCGGACAGAAGCGAGATCGCGCAGACGGAAATGGCGAACGAGCAACGCATCAGAACTTGCGCGACAGTATGTGCTGGAAACGATAGGAAAGGAAATGGCTGGTTACTCGAAAACTCCCTTGGCCCAAAAGCTTGGGATCAAACCCGGCGCGAAGGTCGCCGTGCTCAATGGCCCCATCGGCTATCCGAAATGGCTCGCGCCGTTGCCGGAAAAAATTTCCTTCACCGACAAAGCGGAGGCCGGCGCGGGTTTCGTCCATCTCTTCGTCAGCGAACGGGCGACACTCGAAAAAGAATTGAAGCGCCTGCGCCGTTTGCTGGACAACACCGGCGTTCTCTGGGTTTCGTGGCCGAAGAAATCGTCCAGGGTCGCGACCGATGTCACCGAGGACGTGATTCGCGACGTTTGTCTGCCGCTCGGTTTTGTGGATGTGAAAGTTTGCGCGGTAGACGACACGTGGTCCGGATTGAAGCTCATGATCCGCCGCGAGAACCGCAAGTAGACAACCGCCTTTGGACGCGGAGATTTTTCCATGAGCACGCGCCTTTTCGACCATATCGATCTCCGGGTGAAGAATCGCGAAGCCGCCCAGCGGTTTTATGCGCAGGTTCTGCCGGCGATCGGGTTTCGCGTCGATAAGAGCGGCGAGAAGTGGGGATTGTTCGAAGCGGAGGGAAATGTTGCCGTCGATTTCTTTGGATTCACCGAAGAGGCGAACCACCAGCCGAACGGAAACCGAATCGCGTTCTGGGCGCCAAGCCGCGACGCCGTGGACAAGGTCGCCGAAGTTGTTCGCGCGGCTGGGGCGAAGAACATCGAGGGGCCGGAGTTATGCGTGGAATACAGCCCGGGCTACTACGCGGTGTTTTTCGAAGATCCGGACGGCAACAAGCTCGAGGTTTGTCATCGCGCCAGCGCCACCGTTGCCGAATAGCGCCCCCCAAGGTAATCAGCGCGAAGGCACAATTCCAAACGCGCGAAGAGCGTCCGTTGTTTTCTCCATCGGTAACCCGACAACGTTGCTGAAGGAACCTTTGACCCGCTCGATAATTTCGGTCCCATGACCTTGCGCCGCGTACGCTCCGGCTTTGTCGAGCGGATCGATCTTCGCGAGATAATTGCGAATCGCGCGCTCGTCGAGTTTCCGAAAACGCACGCGAGACATTTCGTGGAAGTTTCGCGTTCGACGGAGCGCGGCATCGGTGATCCGCACGCCCGTCCAGACTTCATGAGAACGGCCACTCAATCGGAGCAGCATCTGGACGGCATCGTCGAGATCCGCGGGTTTGCCGAGAATTTCATCATCGATCGTTACTAAAGTGTCCGCCGCGAGGACCACGGCGTCCGGAAAAATGCTGGATGCCGCGATCGCTTTGCGCGAGGCATTCCAGACAGTCAGCTCGCGGATGGTTAACCAGCGATGCGAAACTTCCACTATGCGCGGAGAGGCTATTTCGAATTCGTAACCGGCGGCCCGCAGTAATTCATGCCGCCGCGGCGACGCCGACGCGAGAATCAAACGCGGTCCCACACGCGAATGCCGTCAGGGTTTGGCCGCGGGGGCCGATTGCGGTTTCTCCGTTGTCATGCCCGGCACGTTCGGGATTTTCATTTCCTGGAAGTCCGCCGGCAGCAAGAATTCGGCGTCGCTGATCGGGTCGGTCTTCACCGCGACGACCGTGCTGACGATTTCGTCGTCGCCGATCGTCATCTGGGTTCGGATCGGAAAGCCCGGCAAATCGCGGTAGTCGATCATCCCTTTGGCCAGGTCGTTCCAGGCCGCGGGCACGATCGTTTGTAACTGCTTCAGAATCGCCGCCGAGTTTGGATAGCTCGGCGCGATCCAGTAATGCGCTTTGAACTGTTTGCTCTCCGCGACGTATTCATCGGCTTCGTAGCTTTCGATCGTCATCTTCTTTCCGGTCGCGACGAGTTTCGGCTTCGGGGAGTTGCCGCCGCCGTATTTCGCGGCCATTTCCGCAATCGCTTTCGCTTTATCACCGGAGATGCGCACGATTTTTTTCTGCGTGTTCATAAGCGTGATCGTATCGCCGGTTCTGCCGTCCACGATCATTGTCATTTGAGGCGTCGCTTCCATGCGGATCTTGTCGCCCTTGATCTTGAGAGTTATCTGGTGCGACTGCTTTTTTCCTTCCACGTTCTGGACGATGGTAAAATCGGCGCGCGCCGTGAGTGAAAGAGCGGCGATAAGGAAGAGCGACCAGGGCAAAGCTTTCATGCCCACAACTTAGGTGCCGTTGCGAGGGCAACGCAAACATTGCGGAGGTGAAGCCCGAGCGGGTGAAGGGAATCGAACCCTCGTCAGTAGCTTGGAAGGCTACAGCTTTACCATTAAGCTACACCCGCAGCGGCAAATAAGCTGGCGCGGCTGGCTGCGGCTGCCAAGTTGTTTCTGACGCGGCTTATTCGCGCCGGCGCTTTCGGTGCAAACGCGCATGCACGCCACGCGCGCCTACCAAAACGAGAAGAGCCGCGCCACACATCCAAGTGGACGCCTCGGGAACCGGCGCGGAGGTCATGGTCTCCGCATCCGGTGCGACGAAACCGCCGGAGGGCAAACTCTGCGCGCTAATGCCAACACTTGTGCCAGTGACCGCGAGGTAGTTATTGGCGCCACCAGAATTCCCGAAACCGAGGAAGCCGCGCAGCTCGCGATTGGAATCGACCACTAGGAGCGGTTGAGAAATTCCGGGACGCCGTGCCGGATCGATCGTTTCGGCCCGGCGAACTTCTACCTGGGTCGCGCTCAGGGCGCGAGAGATCGCAGCGCGTTCCGCTGGATTTTCACGCGGCGAATCGAAAGGAACAGCCCGCGCTTCATAGACTCTCGCGTCGTTCGAAGCGGTCACCGGCCGTTCAGCTTTCGCGTAACTGAATGTGGTGTAGGTGAGCAGGATCGAGCCGCCCAGGCCGAGCAGGCTAAAGCCGAGAATCGCCGGCAACGAAATCCAGGGAAGGGCCGAGGCAGCAGCGCGATTTTTTCCGGGAGCGGTCGCCATATCGTGCCCCGAAAAAAGCACGATTTGTTCCGCCGCTCGGAAGAGTTCTGCCGCGAAACAAATTATTGATCCGGCGCGATGACGTCCCGGTGCCGCCAGGCATAACGCAGCCCGGAATACAGCGTTAATGCGACCGTGATCCAGACCAGGACCGGACCGGCTTCATACCAGGCCCGATACCACCAGCCGCTTTGCGAATTGCCGTAATGCAGTTCCGCCGCCGCCAGTAATCCCAGGAAAAAAATCACCGTGATGATCTGCCACGCAGTCTTGTGTTTCCCCAATCCTTCCGCCGGCAGCACCTGCCCGCGCGCGCTCGCCATCAGGCGCAGGCCGGTGATCAAAAATTCACGGCCCACCACCGTCGTCGCCGCCCAGGCCGGAATAGCGCCCATCGGCACCAACGAAATGAACGCCGCCGCCATCATGATCTTGTCCACCAGCGGATCCATCAGCTTGCCGAAATTCGTGACGATGCCGTAACGCCGCGCAATCTCGCCATCGATAAAATCGGTGACGCCGGCGATGAGAAAAATGATGAACGCTGTCGTGCGCGCGTAGGGCCAGGCGCAGTTCAGCATCGCCACGAACAGGACAGTCAAAACCAGCCGGCTAATCGTGAGACGGTTTGCCCAGTTCATCCGCGCGTCTCCGCAACTTCCGCGTTCTTGAACACCGGCTTCTTCCAGATCGGCACCACGCGTTTAAGCTCGTCCATGATCCATTGGTTCGCCGCGTAAGCCGCGCCGCGATGCCCAGCCGTCACGCGAACCACTACGGACGGTTCCCCCGCCGCGACAAATCCAATTCGATGCCGGACAAAAATTGCGCGCACGCCGTCGAATTTTTTCGCGGCGCGCTCCGCCACCAGGCGCATCTGGTGTTCCGCCATTTCCCGATGCGCTTCGTAATCGAGACCGGCAATCTCCCGATCGTCTTCCGTCGCTCGGACCGCGCCCCAGAACACGACCACCGCGCCCGCTTGCGGATCATCGTTCTGCGCGGGCAAATCGAGAGGCGCTTCTGTGATTGAGACTTCGCAAACGGAAATTGCCATGCGCTGATCGGACCGGGTAGAGTCGGGACCCACTGCCGACTCCCGGCGTGACCAAGGAGATACTAAAATGAGCACGAATCAATGTGATATCGGACTGATCGGCCTCGCCGTCATGGGCGAAAACCTGGTCCTGAACATGGAATCGAAGGGATTCAGCGTCGCTGTCTTCAATCGCACTTGGGAAGTGACGGAGAAATTCGCCGCCGGAAAAGCGAAAGGGAAAAACATCGTTCCGAACCAAACAATGGAGGAATTTGTCGCGGCGCTGAAGCGTCCGCGCAAAGCGATGATCATGGTAAAAGCCGGCGCGCCGGTGGACGCGGTCATCGGCCAACTCGCGCCGCTTTTGGAAAAAGGCGACGTGATCGTCGACGGCGGCAACTCGCTCTTCACGGATACGCAACGGCGTTGCAAGGATCTCGAAGGACGCGGAATTCACTTCGTCGGCTGCGGCGTTTCTGGCGGCGAGGAAGGCGCGTTGAAAGGCCCATCGCTCATGCCGGGCGGCCCGCGCGAGTCGTGGGAAATCATCGCGCCGATCTTTCGCAAGATCGCCGCGCAAGTGGATGGCGAGCCGTGCTGCCGTTACATGGGACCCGACGGCGCGGGCCATTACGTCAAGATGGTCCACAACGGGATCGAGTACGGCGACATGCAGTTGATCTGCGAGGCCTACGCGATTCTGAAAGATGTTCTTGGTCTAGATGCGAACGAGCTCGCCGACATTTTCACGGAATGGAACAAAGGCGATCTCGACAGTTACCTCATCGAGATCACGTCGCAGATTTTCCGGAAGATCGATCCGGAGACCGGGAAGCCGCTCGTCGACGTCATTCTCGATAAGGCCGGCCAAAAAGGGACCGGCTTATGGACGTTGCAATCGGCGCTCAGCCAGTCGGTCGTCATCTCCACGATCAACGCCGCCGTGGAAGCGCGCGTGATTTCGTCGCGAAAAGACGATCGCGTCGCTTCTTCGAAAATCTTGCCGCAGCCAAAGATATCGAAGTTTACCGGCGATCGAAGCGCTTTGATCACCGCAGTGCGCGATGCGCTCTACGCGTCGAAGATTGTTTCCTACGCCCAGGGAATGGAATTGCTCGGCGCGGCGAGCGTCGGTTCGCATTGGGACCTGAACTTCGGCGACATCGCAACCATTTGGCGGGGCGGTTGCATTATCCGCGCGAAATTCCTCAACCGGATCAAGGAAGCATACGAGCGCGACCCGAAGCTGCACAATTTGCTCCTCGACCAATATTTTACCGGCATCATCGAGCGGACGCAGGACAACTGGCGAGTCGCCGTCGCGACCGCCGTCACTCACGGCGTTGCGGTCCCGGCGTTCAGCGCGTCGCTCGGATATTTCGACAGCTACCGCTCCGCGCGGCTGCCCTCGAACCTGCTCCAGGCCCAGCGCGATTTCTTCGGCGCGCACACTTATGAGCGCGTGGACAAGCCCGGTGTCTTTCACACCGAGTGGATGGAATCAGATCAAAAGCCGACCGAAAAAACAGCCACGCCGAAAGAACCTGCGCGGCGGCACGCGGGGGAGTAAGGTTACGAGTGCCGATCTACGTTTACGAAACGACCGATACTGCGAAACCGGTGCGTCGTTTCGAGGTGAAGCAAAGCATGAAGGACGAGCCGTTGAAGGTGGATCCGAAAACCGGTGAAGCAGTGCGACGGGTAATTTCCGGAGGTTACGGCGTCCACGTCGCCGGCGGCTCGACGGGTCCTTCGGTGGGTTCCGTCGGCTCGCACGGTTGCGGGCCAGGCTGCGGGTGCGGTTAGTGGAAATCGTGGGACTCGCTGCCGATTAATTGCTCGTGCGCGAGCGGACGAATTTGCTGCGCCTTGATCAGGACAACGTTGTCGGTGTTTTGCACCACGCCTTCGATAACGAGAAATGGTTCTTCGGTAATCAGGAGCCGCATCCGCTCGAATAAGTCGGGCGTCACAATCGCGTTCGAAACCCCAGTCTCATCTTCGAGGCTGATGAAGACGAAACCTTTGGCCGTGCCTGGCCGCTGACGGCAAATGACGTTCCCGGCGATTTGAATCGTCGCGCCATGTCGCGCCGTGCGCAGGTCGCTGGCGCGCCAGATATCTGGTAGTTGCTCTCGCAACAATTTCATCGGATGCGGACCGGTCGTTAGGTTCATGGTCGTGTAATCCGCCTTCACTCGCTCCGGCATGGACATCGCTCTCAATGGTGTCATCCCGAGCGAAGTCGAGGGATGGCGATTAAAGAGCGGCGCGGGCGGTTCCTCTTCGACTTTCCACATCGCGGAGCGGCGATGTTCGGCGAAACAATTCAGCGCGCCCACTTCCGCCAGGGTCCGCATTTCTTCTTTCGTTAGCTCGACGCGCCGCTTCAAATCATCGAGCGACTCGAACGCCAGGCTCTCGCGTTCCGACACCAACGCTTCGCCACGTTCCTTCCGCAAACCGTTTATCACGCAAAATCCCAGGCGCACCGTGTCATCCGAAATCACCGTGCAGACCCAGCTCGATTCGCGCGCGCAGACCGGCAGAATGCGCGTCCCGTGGCGTTGCGCGTCTTTCACGATTGTGGCCGGCGTGTAAAAACCCATTGGCTGGTTGTTGAGCAGGCTCGCGTAAAATTCCGGCGCGCGATGCACTTTCAGATACGCGCTCCCATAAGCGAGGATCGCAAAACTGATCGCGTGCGACTCCGGAAATCCGTAGAGCGCGAATGACGTGATCGATTGCAAGATCTTCTCGATCACGTCCGGCGCGACATCGTTTCGCTCCATCGCGTTGCGCAATTTCACGCTGACTTTGTTCATCCGTTCTTCCGAACGATGAAAACTCAACGCGCGCCGCAGCTCTTCCGCTTCGTCTCCTGAAAAATCCGCCATGATCATGGCGATCTTCAGCATCTGTTCCTGGAAAAGCGGGACGCCGAGGGTGCGTTCGAGCACCGGTTTTAATCGGTCGTCGAAATAAATGATCTTCTCGCGGCCGGCGCGTCGGTTCAGGTACGGATGAACCATGTCGCCCTGGATCGGGCCCGGCCGGATGATGGCGACTTCGATCACGACGTCGTAAAAACATTTCGGTTTCATTCGCGGCAGCGTCGCCATCTGGGCGCGGCTCTCGATTTGGAACACGCCGATCGTGTCGGCTTCCTGCATCATCTTGTAAGTCGGCGCGTCGTCGGTCGGAATATGAGCGAGATCGATCGGGCGACCGCGCTCCCGGCAAAGCTCGAACGCATCCTGCATCACCGACATCATCCCGAGGCCTAACAAGTCCACTTTCACGATGCCGAGATCTTCGCAATCGTCCTTGTCCCATTGGGCGACGACGCGGCCGGGCATCGACGCGTTTTCCAACGGCACGAACGAGCTTAATTTTCCCTGGCAAATAATCATTCCACCCGAGTGCTGGCCGAGGTGGCGCGGCAAACCGTAGATCGCCTGGTAGAGCGCGATAAACGCCGGCATGCGCGGATGCGCTTTCGGCAATCCGGCCTGTTCGATTTGGGCGCGCAGGTCGAGCGTGTGCGGAAAATCGCCGCTGGCGAAGAGGTGCGAAAAACGGTCGAGAATGTTCGGAGAAAAGTTGAGCGCCTTGCCGATTTCGCGCGCGGCGCTGCGTCCGCGATAAGTGATGACGTTTGCGGTCATGGCCGCGCCGTGTTTGCCGTAACGCCGATACACTTCCTGGATCACGCTTTCGCGCCGGTCGCCGCTGGGCAGATCGAGATCGATATCGGGCCAGCCTTTCCGGCTTTCGCTGAGGAAGCGTTCGAAAACGAGATTGTTGCTGACGGGATCGACCGGCGTGATGCCGAGGCAATAACAGACCGCCGAATTCGCCGCGCTGCCGCGGCCTTGGATCATGACGTTGTGTTCGCGGCAGAAGTTAATGATGTCCCAGACGATCAAAAAATAACCGGCGAATCCGAGGCGGGTGATGAGGCTGAGCTCTTCTTCCAGCTTCCGTTTCACCGCGGTGCTGATGGAGGTATAACGCTGTTGCGCGCCGAAAAGGGTGATGGTGCGGAGGAACGAATTCATGTCGTGGCCGTCGGGAACTGGGAACGACGGAAATTCGTAGCCGATGTTTTCCAGAGTGAATTCGAGGCGATCGGCGAGACGTCCCGTATTTTCGATCGCGTCGAGTCGATCGGCGAAGAGGGCGCGCATTTGAGCGTCGCTCTTGAGGTGACGCTCGGCATTTTGCGTCAGGAGTTTGCCGGCAGCATCGAGATGGGTGTGCTCGCGGATGCAGGTGAAGACGTCGAGCACCTGCCGGCCGTAGGGGCGCGCGTATTGCACGCCGTTCGTCGCGATCACGCGCAGGCGATGTTGTTCCGCGAGATCGCAGAGCTGCTGGTTCACGCGTTCTTCGCCACGAAGGAAATGCCGCTGGATTTCGACATAAACGTTTTCGCGGCCCAGGGCGTCGATCAGTAGTTGCGCGCGTTGCGCAAAATCCTGGGTAGAGCACGCGTCTCGCGTGTGGGCGACGGCGTCTCGCCGTCGCGGACTTTTGGAAGATTGTTTCGGCGAGACGCCGAAACCAACGCGCGAGACGCGCGCGCTACCCAGCAACGCAACGATACCTTCACGAAATTCCATCAGCTCGCTCCACTTCACCGTGCACTCGCCTTTCTCGCTGCTGCGGAGATGCGCCTGAGTCAGGAGCTCACATAAATTTTCGTAGCCGCGGCGATCTTTCACGAGCACAGGAAGCGCGCTGCCATCTTCCATCATCAATTCCGCACCGACGATGGGGCGCACACTCTTCTCGCGCGCGGCGACGGAAAATCGTTGCGCACCGTAGACGCCGTTGCGATCGAGCAACGCCATCGCCGGCATCTGCAGCTCGGCGGCCGTCTCAGCGAGTTGCTCGGGAAAAGATCCGCCGCGGAGAAAACTGAAGGCGCTGCCCGCGTGAAGTTCGACATAGGGCATGGCGCACTCCGCTAGTCATAAATGCCGTCGAGCGTCCATTGGCCGCCGCTCGAATGACATTGGCACACGGCGCCATTTTCCAGTTCCACGTCCCATTCGGCGCGGGCCCACGCGTTTTCGTCCCACCAATTTCCCGACGCGCGATACGGACCTTTTCCCGCGCGAATGGCGCCTTCAATTTTCGCGCTGCGGAAATGAACCGGCTGATTTTTTGCGAGTAACACCGACGCCGGCAGCGCAGCGCGAAATCGGCGCAACGCCGTGGCCGGCAACGGCGGAAGATCGTCGGTTTTCGTTTCCGCCAACCGCCAGGAGAACGGTTCCATCCGGAAGGCGTCCGGCCGATGCGTCTCTTCGAGGACTGGCGTGCCGACGCGTTCGGAGCCGAGCAAGCCCGCCAGGCGCGCGAGCGTTTCGGTGAGCCGCGCCGGATCGCGCAACGCGGTCTCGAACAAATGGAATTGTTCGAACGACGGCTTGGTCGTTTCCGCCTGGAGCGCGACGGCAAGGATCGGCGATTTCGACGTAAAATTTTCCAGGTGCGTGTGGAGCATTCGGAAAAGCGTTTCGACGTTATTCGTCGGTTCGGGAATTTTGAACCGGTGCGCGTAACTGGTTTTGTCGCTAAACCTGATCTCGAGGTGGAGCTCGCTGGCGACGAAATGGAGCGCATTCAGCCGCACGGCAAACTGCTGAAGAAACCGTCGCAGCATGAAGAGAAGCGGCTCGCTCGTCTCAATTTCATTTTCGAATTCGAACGCCTCCTCGAACGATTCCCGGACCGGCACGAGCTTGAGCAGCCGCGTCGTCTTCCCGCTGGCGCGTTCCCAAAGCTCGACCCCGATCGGACCGAGCCGGGACGCGACCGCGTCTTTCTCGAGGGCGGCGAACTGGCCTAACGACTCAATTCCCCAGCGCCGAAGAATTCCGAGGACGCGGCCAATTTCGACCTGGCGCTCTTTCGCCTTCGATTTCGCAAGCGCATGCATGACCTCGACTCATCGTCCTTGCGACAAGAGTCGGGCCCGCGTTTCCGGCGACAATGACGAATGGCTCAACCAGGCCGAGGCGTTCGCGGGATCGGTGTGCAGCCATCCGACTACGAGTGATTCCAGTTGCGCCTCGCGCATATTTTGGTTGCCGATCGTTTCGATCCAGGCCGCGGCTGTTTGCGGATCGCTTGAAAAAATTCGGCGTGAGTACGCCGCCACGGCGCTATCGCGCGAAGCGCCCCCGGGCAAGGTCCCGAGCCACGCGCCCGCCGCGACTGGATCGCTTTCCGACCAGCGAGTGATTAACGACTCGAAAGCTTGTTGTCGGATTTTACCTTCCGGCAAAGAGACGGCCCATTGACCGGCCGCCTGCGGATCGCTGCTCGCCCATTGCCAGACGATTCCACTCGTCGCGTTCGTTTGCGCTTCAGGCGTCGAAAGACGCGAGAGCATTTGCGCGGCTTGGCGCGGATCGGATTCCGCAACGACCGCGATCACGCTGGGAAAAACCAAGTCGCGCGCGGCGGCATCGGGCAAATTGCCAGTCCAGGTGAGCGCGGCTTGCGGATCGTTGCGAGCCCAGACGCGCGCTACATTTTCCAGCAGCGCCTTGCGGCCATCGAGGTCGCTCGTTTGCAGCGCGAAATTCGCGGCGGCCTGCGGATCCATTTCGCTCCATTGCGAAAGGATGCTGGTGAGAGTTGTCTGGCGCGACGAACCGGAAGGAAGTTTCTGGGCCCACTCGAGCGCGCCTTGCACATCGGTATTCGCGAGCTGGAGCGCGATCGACATGGCTGCTTCTTCCTGCGTTTTGCCGGGCGGCAATCCGGAAATGAATTGCGCGGCAGCAGTCGGATCGGATTGGACCCAGGTCGCGAGCGCGGAACGAACCGCGTTCCGCTGGCCATCGCCGAGCGGCAATGCCTGGGCCCAGTTCAACGCCGCGCGCGGATCGATTTGCGCCCATTGCCGGGCGACGTTGTTCATCGATTGATCGCGCAACGGTCCCGGCGCCAAAGTCAGAAGAATGTCCGCAACTTTTTGTGGATCTTTCGCGGCCCAGGTCGCGAGCACACTTTGCACCGCGTTACTGCGTCCCTGCCCCGGCGGCAAACTATTCGCCCACGCATAGGCCGCTTCCGGATCCTGGTTCGCCCAACTCGACGCGACTACTTGCCACGCGGTATCGCGATTCACGCCCGGCGGTATTTGGCTGGCGCGCTCGGCCGCCGCCACGGGATCGGTCATCATCCAACGGCTAAAAATCGGCCAGTAAAAACTCTGGCGATTCCGGCCCGCGGGCAGGCTGTCCAAAAATGCGAGCGCGGCCTGCGGATTTTTATCGGCCAGGGCAGCCACAACGGTTTGCATCGCCTGCTCGCGAAGCGGACCGGGCGGAAGTTGCTGGACCCACGCCGTGGCCGCGGCCGCATCATGTTCGGCCCAGCCACTGACGGCGCTGTTGAGCGCCCAATTCCGCGCGGTGCCCGCCGGAAGCATCTGCGCGTAGGCGATGGCGGCCGTCGGATCTAATTCCGCCCACCGCCCGATAAAAAGCGAAATCAGCATGCTTTTTTCTTCCGGCTTCGGCAGCGTTTGAACGAACGTGAGAACGTCGCGGACATTGCTGGTGTCGATCGACTCCGCGAGTTTGCTGAACGTCGCGTAAGCGCGGCGGCTATTGAAATGCGTCAGGCCCGCTTTGATTTTCGCGATGATATTTTCGGTCGAATCGCTCGACGGCGCGGCATTCGATTTCGCTGAGGGCGAATTCCCAGTGGATGCAACGGAGCGGGGATTTGTCGAAGCGGTTGATGCTGCCGATGAGTTCGGAACGCGAGCGCTGGTGCTCGATGGAAGCTTCGCGGTCGAAGGAGCCGTGTAACGCCCGATCCCAATGCCGATGAGCAACGCGGTAATCGCGATGGCAACTGGAAGCGCAAACCGGTGCATGGCCCTCAGTTTACTGCCAAATAATGCATATGTTCAAGTGAATATGTAGCCGACTAAAACCGAATCGGATTAGGTCTCCAGAGAGCACTGGCTTTCCGTCGAAACATACCACCGAAAAGGAACGGCGATTCCAGCAGAAAGATTCCTCCCTATGAGCGCAGCCGCAAGGACCCCGGCTTTTTTCTTGAAAAGCCAATTTGGCGTCGCGCCAAGCACTCATGGCCCCGCGCACACCGTTCGGACAAACGATGAGCGTAGGCGCCGCCGAATTGTTCGTCTTTCTGGACGTCGTTGCGTTCGCGCAGGCCGTTATTCCTAAAGAGCCACGACGTGTTTAATAGTTCTCAACCAAGTCCTCGGTCACAGCCGAATCGGTGAAACCATCTTTATAGGCGATTGCTTTGATGTCCAACCGTCCACCGGGGGCCACCACAAAATATGGCCCTTGCCAGATACTCGTGGTGCCCGTTGGGGTACCGCCGTTGTGCGTGGGATCTGCCGGAGTGTACGTCGTGCTCGACGTAACGAAGATAGTCGCTCCGCTGGTGGCCGTGCTCAGACTCACGTAGATGGGATGCGAGCAACACAACCCAGTCTCCTGAAACTCTACCACAGCACACTGATCTGCGAGGGCGGAGGAACTTGGCAATGCGACAAACGCAAGGACACCCAGGAGGATGCCGATTGAGCTGGGGACGAAGCGGATTAAGCCGCGTGAACCAAGGGATTCTCCTGTCATGGGGTTCTTTCTATTTTGAGGGTTAGAACTGCCATCGTGATCCCCTCTTTTTTAATAGCAATAATAAACTTTCGACGGGGCGCCAGGAGAATTCCTGCTTAGCCATTTTCCTCTGTTGATACTCGAGATTCAGATGATCTTGACCGGACACTCCGGCAATGCGGCCAGAAAAGCCCGCCCGTACGGCCGAGTTACGATTCGATTGTCCAGGATCACCACGATACCATGGTCGCTCTTCGTACGGATCAAACGGCCCACGCCCTGACGCAGTTTCAGGATCGCTTCCGGCAGCGAGTATTGCGTGAAGGCGTCGCCGCCGTTCGCTTCGATCAATTCCAGCTTCGCCTCGATCAACGGATGATCGGGAACCGCGAACGGCAATCGCGTGATGATGACATTCGACAACGCATCCCCCGGCACGTCCACGCCCATCCAAAAACTGTCCGTTCCAAAAAGAATGCTGCGCGGCGTATTCCGGAATTGTTCGAGCAATTTCCCGCGCGGCGCGCCCTGCCCTTGCACGAGAAGATTCAGGCCGTTCTCCGCGAAGAACGATTCCATCTCGCCGGCGAGCTGCTGCATCACGCGATAGCTGGTGAAGAGAACGAAAGCGCGCCCTTCTGTTTCGCTGACGAAATGACCAACCCAATGGGCGAGCGCCTTCGCGTAACCGGCGTCACGCGGGTCCGGCATTTTGCGGACGAGAAACAATTTCATCTGCTCGGGAAAATCGAACGGGCTTCCGAGCTGGAGCGGCTCCACCTCGGTCGCGCCGATCCGTTCGCGAAAGTAAGCGAGGTCCGGCCGGCCGACGGCGAGGGTGGCGCTCGTCATCACGCACGAGCAATCTTCCCGGAACAACATTCGCCGGAGAACGGGCGCGATATCGATCGGCGCGGCGTTCAAAGTGAGAAACTGCGCCGTCTTCCCTGTTCTCTCGACCCAATAGACGTGGCCGTCCGCGCCTTGTTGAAGAAACGTGACGATTCCAATTCGGGCATCATGAATTCGCCGCCCGAGTTCCTGGAGCTCGGCCTTCAAAAATTCGTCTTCGGTTCTCTTCACCACTTCGGCGACGCGCGCCTGCAACGCTGCGAGTCGACCCGAAATGGGGTCCGGCACAAAATCGACCTCGCGAATCCGCACTTCGCGGCCCTTCTTGAAATCGCAACGTTCGTCGATCGAGCGGAAGAACGTATCGATCTCATCCACGAGCGACGCCGCCAGGGTCACGCCCGCCGCGTCGCGCGTCACCGTGAACAAACCTTTTCGGGTCCGCGCGTTGTAAAGCCGCTGCACCGTCGCGCGCAATCCGTATTGCGAAACGCCGATCCCGATCTGGCGCGACGCGGTTTGCTCGACGGTGTGCGCTTCGTCGAAGATCACGAAGTCGTTCGGAAAAAGATAACCGCTCTCCCTGCGGATTTGCTCTTCCGGACTTCCAAGCAACATGAAAAGCAGCGTGTGATTGATGACAATCACGTCCGCCGCGAGCAATCGTTTGCGGGCCTCCTGGAAAAAGCAGCGTCCGCTTTGGCCGCACGATTTCATGGTGCAGATGTGCGGCTCGCTGCAAACCTGCGTCCAGACCTTGGGATCGGGCTCGAGGGTGAGATCGCTGAGCGTTCCATCCCTCGTCGTCGCGGCCCACTCGGCGATCCGCGCCAACTCAGCCGTTTCCGAAGTCGTGAATAGTTCAGCGGCCTGCTGCAGCGCTCGCTCGAGCCGGCGCGGACAAAGATAATTCTGCCGGCCCTTCATCAATGCCGCGTCGAATTCGACCGGCAAAACTTTCTTCAGGATCGGAATGTCCTTGTTCAGCAGTTGTTCCTGCAAATTGATCGTGTGGGTGGAGACGATCGCCTTCTTTTTTTGGGCGAGGGCATAAAGGATCGCAGGCGCCAGGTAAGCGATCGATTTGCCCACGCCTGTCCCCGCTTCCACCACCAGATGCCGCTCCTCTTCCAGAGCCCGGGCCACCGCGACCGCCATTTCCTGCTGCTCGGGGCGATACTCGAAATTCTTCGCGCGCGAGAGCCGGCCGTCCTTGGAAAAGAGCGACCGAACTTCGTCGATGAAATTGCTGTCGAGGGAATCTTTTAGCGCGATCACGTCGGGAAATATGGTTGCTGGCCGGGCGCTTCAGTTGTCTATGACTCGTCGGTCGGCGAAGATGCTAGACTAGATCGCAAATCGGAATTCGGAATTCGAAATTAATGATAAGGCGCCTTGATCGTTACGTGACGGCCTATTTTCTCCAGGCCTACATCTACTGCATCGCGGGCTTTACCTCGATCTGGTTCATTTTCGACGTAAGCGACAACATCTCGACTTTTCTCGATCAACGCATCTCCCGGATGTTGATTCTGCAATATTATCTGACCCAGATTCCGCAAATCCTGGTGATCCTGCTGCCCGTCGCGCTCCTCCTGGCGTTGCTCTTCAGCCTCGGACGAATGTCGCGCTCGAACGAGATCGTCTCGATGCTGACGGCCGGGGTGAGTCTGCCGCGGATTCTCGCGCCGTTATTGTTCATCGCGCTGCTGACGACCGCAGGGAGCACAGCGCTCAACTATTCCCTCGCGCCCCACGGCGAATACGCGCACAAACGACTGCTCGAAGATCCCGCGTCGCGCCGTCAGCAACTCGGACTGACCGCGCAAATTTTTCGAAACCGGTCCGATAACCGCACCTGGTTTATCCAGCAATTCTTCCCCGGCGACACCAAATTTAACACGCTCCACATCGTGCAACAGGACGCGGACGATCACATCGTGACGGCTTACGTTGTCACGACGGCGATTTATCACGCTGAGAATCATTCGTGGGAATTCCAGGGATCAAAAGTGGTCCATTACGATCAGGTGGGAAACATCGTGGACGTCGATTACCACGTCGGCGAACCGCTGATCATCACGGACTGGAGCGAAACGCCGTTTCGCTTAAGCAGCGCCAACGTCCGGGCGGAACATCTTAGCGTTCCGGAGTTGCGCGATTATCTCCAGTTCAATTCGGATTTTCCCACTACGCTCCTGGCGCCCTACGCGACGCATTTGCAATATCGGATCGCGTTGCCCTGGACCTGCGCGGTGGTGGCGTTGATCGCGGGATCGCTCGGGGTCGGCTATTCGCGACGCGGCATTCTTTCCAGTGTCGCCGCGGCCGTCCTTCTGGTTTTCGCGATGAATTTCGTCATGCACCTTTTCCTCGCCCTCGGCGAAGGCGCGCGCGTTTCGACCTGGGTCGCGGCCTGGACGCCGAACGTTATCTTTGGCACGATCGGTTTGATCCTTCTTTATTATCGAGCGACGAATCGCGAGCCTCCCCGCTTCGGTTTTCTTCGTCCAAGTTGAGTAATCGCAAAATGAATCCGTCGCTCACCAACGAATGGCCGATCAAACATCGCGCCGACGCCTGTGCACGAACGCAGCGTCCGTTTCAAGCGGGTGAACAGTTTTACACGCTGCTCTTCCGCGAAGGCGACAGCTTCCGGCGCGAGGATTTGAGCGAAGAAGCCTGGGCCCAGCGGAATGAAAACATCCAGCCATTTTCGTTTTGGAAATCACGCTACGAGCCGGCGCCACCGACTCCGCCCGAACCGTTGGGAAAGGAAAATGCCGAAGATCTTCTCCGGCGTCTGCTGGCCGAGAACAATCCGGCGAATACGAACGCCTGTTACGTGCTCGCCGTCATGCTCGAGCGGAAACGCGTCCTGAAACAAGTGAAGGCCGAACAAACCGACAGTCGTTCCGTCCTGGTCTACGAACACGCGAAGACCGGAGATGTTTTTATTGTCCCCGACGCGCGCCTGCGCCTCGACGAGATCGAGCACGTGCAGCAGGAAGTTTCGCGGTTACTCGAGCGGGCGTCGTAGCGGTCGACTAGCGGCCTTTCTCGCCGAGCCGATATAAACGCGGCTCGTCGGCATCAACCGCCCAAAAGGAAAGTCTGGAGTTGGGTGGAATGGCCGAGCGCGACAACGTCACTCGCCAACCCGACCACAAGTAGTCGTTAGGCCAGTTCGTCCGCGCAATGTCCCACCGCATTTCCGTCGAATCGGAAATGGCAACGAGGATCGGCTCCACCCCGGGCGCCTCCGCGAAAACCGCCACGCAATCGGCCGCACGGCCCTTTGTTTTTAAGAAGGCCCATCCCGATGCCTGATATGATCCAGCGTTTTCGGCAACCAACTCGCATAAGCCATCAGCATGACTCGTGTCTGCAACCTCGTGCGAACAGGCGCTCAATCGATTCGATCGAACGAGCGGCGGCCGAAGTAATTTGAGTTCATCGAGCGCCGCGGCGTTTTGGATAACGTGCTCCGCTCGCGGCGGAAACAGGTAACGCTTGATCTGTCCGGAGACGTCCAGGATCTGGCTGAACAGCAAAGCGCTTTTCCCTACGCGATCATCCGCGGAAGAGTGTCGCAAAAATATTAACGTGTTTGTCGAGGCGACGCGGTAAGGAATGAGATACGCGAGCACGAGCACAACGGCGGCGATTGCTGGCGAGCGCCAAGTGCCGGCGCGTCGAAACCAATCGGCGAACAGAATGCCGGTTAAAGCGATCACCGCGATTGTTAGTCCGAGAGAAAACGGAACGTAGCGCGATGAGATCGCGTAAGAGACGCCGAATCCGACGCGTCCCAGCGCGGCGAGCAACGCGCTCCCCAGCGAATAAAGCGCGAGCGCAAACCACGGAACAACCTTTGCCACGAACTCGCGATCGCGGAGCCTTTTCACCGTGACAAACAGGGCCAGGGCAAGCAGCGTCACCTGAACCAAACCGAAAATTGTCGCCGCCGTCTCGGGCTGATGATTCAGCGAATAAGCGAGGCCGCTGCCAAGAAACTCGAGAACGAAACGAACGTAATCGAGAAGTGCGACCTTCGGCGCGAACGGCGGGAGATAGGCCGGCTTTTCGTAGCCCCAAAAATAAATCGCGGCAGACAGCGCGGTCGCGACTGACCACCATCCCAACCAGAAGCGCCAGCGCAAAGGACGTTGCGAAACCAGGAGAACCGGAAACGTCAGCGCCCACGCAAGCAATCCATGCGGTAGCGTGAACGTCGACGCGGCAGCCAGCGCCACACAGATCAAAAACTTCCCGAGGATGGGAAGGCCCGTCTCAATGACGGCCAGCGCCGCAACTAAAAACAAGAGCGGCAGAAACGATGGAAATCCCGACGCGAACAGCCAAAGCTCGAACGGCGCCGGCGAAAAAAGCGAGAGAACGATCAACCAAAAACAAATCGCGAGTGCCGGCCAGCCCACGCCCGATCGACGAAGAAGAGCGAAGATGCCGGCGGCGGTGAGCGCGGAACTGATGACCGAAACCAGCATTTGATCGCGCACGTTCCATTCATGCCAGGCAGAGAGAAGGAAAATCAGGTTCGGCAAAACCGTGCGCGCTTCCTGTTGCTGCTGAAAAATATCGGCGAGATGCAGCTGGCCCGTGTGCGCTTTCACGATGAGCGGCGCCATTGCCCAATCGTCGAAGATCGGAACGTTTACGCCGCAATGGCGAACCACCAGCGTCATCCAAACCATCGGAATCAGCGCGACGATCCAGATGAGAAGCAGCACCAGCTTCGGCCGCGCGACCGCCAGCGACGCGAGCCGGCGAGAAATTGTTTGGATGCCTCCGATGATGTTGGCGAAGATGCGGCGGGGCAGCGCCCATCCGATTACTCCCGCCGCGACCAGGACGAGAATCGATGTGCGCAATCCGTAAGCCATGCCGATGACCGTATGAATTCACTCCGGCCGCTTCAATCTTTCTCCCGCTATGTCCGCTAGACTCGGGATAGGCGTCACCACCTTTAATCGATGCCGCAAGCTCGAGGTCTGTCTGTCTCGAGTACGCGAGCTGACTTCCCAGCCCTGCCACCTCGTCGTCGCCGATGACGGATCCGACGACGACACGCTCGCGATGTGCGCTCAACAGCAAATCATTACCATTACCGGCCCAAACATGGGGATCGCCTGGAATAAGAATCGCGTCCTCTATTTCCTCCATCGGATTCTGGAATGTGAAGTAGTCATTCTGATCGAGGACGACTGTTTTCCAAACCATCACGGATGGGAAAGGGAATGGATCGAGGGCGCGCGCAAATGGGGTCACGCCAATTTCGCCGGTCCCTGGTTTCAGGAAAAAATCCTGGGCGGCGATGGCAGCGTTGCGAACCCATTCGTGTCTCGATCGCTTTCCGGTCAATGCGCTGCGTTCAGCGATCGCGCGTTATCGATTTGCGGCTATCTGGATTCCAGGTTCAAAGGTTACGGTTACGAACACGCCGAGCATTCTTCGCGACTCGTCCGGGCCGGTTTTGGTGGCGAAATGCGAATGACCGAATCGGGCGAACCGGAGCCTCATTACTATTTACTGGCGGCTGACCTCTCTGTTTCCACCGACGAAAGTTATCGAAACGAAAAGTCGCTCGCGGCGAATTGGACCACTTGGGAACGGATGTACGGCGATCCGGTTTTTCGTTATCCGTGGCGAACAAAGGAAGAGTTCCGGCAATTCCGCCGGGAACTGCGACCCGCCATCCGCGCGAGCAATCTTTCATTGATGCGTCGCCTTTGGCTGCGAACACGCGGTCGATATCGGCGACGAGCGCCAAAAGCTGCGCGGGCAATTAATTCGTGAGACAGTGTGGACGCGATGCACTCCACGCTTCCCTGGTTTTCCGGTTTCCCGCTTTATCTCGCGCCTATGGCGGGCGTGTCGGATAAAATCTTTCGCCAGTTCTGCAAGGAACGCGGCGCGGACGTGTTGGTGACGGAATTTGTTTCCGCGGAAGGCGTCTTTCGCCGGAACGATCGCACCCGTGAGTATCTCGATTTCGACGAATGCGAACGGCCGATCGGCGTCCAGCTTTTCGGAGGAAATGCCGAACACATGGCCGAGGCGGCGAAGCATGTCGTCGATTGGGTCGCGCCGGATTTCATCGACCTGAATTTCGGTTGCCCCGTGAATAAAGTTGTGGCGAAGAACGGCGGCTCGGCGCTGTTGAGAGATTGTCCGACGCTGGCAGCTGTCGCCGGCGCGGTCGTGCGCTCCGTCGCGCCGCTTCCCGTGACCGCGAAAATTCGCATAGGCTGGGACGTGGATTCCATCAATGCCCCGCGCGTCGCGAAGATTTTGGAGGAGACAGGAATCCAAGCGGTGGCGGTTCACGGTCGCACTCGCGCCCAGGGTTACTCCGGCGAAGCAGACTGGAAAGTGATTGGCGAAGTGGTGTCGGCCGTTTCTATTCCGGTCATCGGCAACGGCGACCTAACGAGCGGTGAAGACGTCATTCGCCGCCGCGCCCAAACCAATATCGCCGGCGCGATGATCGGCCGCGCCGCCATGAGCGCGCCGTGGATCTTCAACCAGGTGAAACATTATTTCGCCACCGGCGAGCAACTCCCCTCGCCCGGCCTTGAGGAGAAATGGCAATTGATTCAACGCCACTGCCAGCTCGCCGTGGAAGAATGGGGCCGCGAAGATCAGGCCATCCGATCCATGCGCGCCCGGCTGATGGCCTACTCGAAGGGGTTTTCCAATGGCAAATTCCTCCGTGAAAAATTTCAGCACGTCTCGTCGCTGCGCGAGATAAATGAAATCGCATCCGAGCACATGGAAGCTCAGCTGGCTTGCTCGACCTCTGCCGCAAATTAAGATCTCACCGTGCCCGATACTCTGCCTCCAACTGCGGCCGTTAATTACAAGATCGGCAATGAACGCCTCATCAAGGTGACGGAAAACGCGTCGCGGAAATTGAATTCGCTGCTCGAAAAACAAGGACGGGCGACGGGGGCGTTGCGCGTGGCGGTGATCGGCGGCGGGTGCTCGGGATTGCAATACAAAATGGACCTGGTGGATGGCCCGGCGAATCGCGACATCATGGTGGAATCCTCGAACGTGCGGGTCGTCGTCGATCCCAAGAGCGCGCTTTTCGTGAGTGGATCGCTCCTCGATTACAGCGACGATCTCCAGAAAGGCGGGTTCAAGGTGACGAACCCAAATGCGGTGGCGCATTGTTCCTGCGGCGAAAGCTTCGCTGCATGACGGATTATTTCGCGCTGCTCGAGCAACCACGAACGCCATGGCTCGATCCGGTTGCTCTCAAGGATGCTTACCATCGCAGGACTTTGCACACGCATCCCGATTCAGCGCCGGCCGGACCGGCAAATGATTTCGCCGAACTGAATGCGGCTTACCAGACGTTGCAGGATCCGAAGCGGCGATTGCATCATTTGCTGAGTCTGGAAAACCAGGCGCCGTCGGCCAACCAGACTGTGCCTTTGGGATTACAGGAATTGTTTCTCGATCTTGGAGCACTCAAGCAGCGGGCGGATTCGGTTGTGGAGAAATCGCGAGTGGCGTCAAACGCACTGAGCCGATCGCTGATGACACCAGAGATGGTCGCCATCCAAAACGATCTGGCGATGTGGCGCGAAAGAATTCGAGCGCTGATGGACTCCGCAACGGAAGAGCTGCGCGAAATGAATCCGCGCTGGTTATCCGATCGCGATGCGCAGATCGTCGCCTTAACCAATCTCTACCTGAAGTTCGCCTATCTCGGCCGCTGGTCGGAACAAATGGATGAGATCGCGTTCCAGTTGACGGCATAACAGGTTGTGTTCATTTGAACTTGCGGCGCGGACAATTTTGCTCATCCTAATGACATGCTGACCGAGCGGCAAAGAGGCGTGCTGGAATTCATCCAGACCGAGCAGCGCGAAAAAGGGCTGACCCCGAGCACGCGTGAAATTCAGAAACACTTCGGGTTCGCCAGCCAGACGTCGGTGATGCAATACATCGCGACGCTTGAGCGGAAAGGTTTTCTCGATCGCCACGCTCGCAAGGCGCGGGCGTTGATCACGCCAGTGCAGAAAGTCCGGATCACCGACGTGCCGATTTACGGTCAAATCCCGGCGGGGATGGCGACGCTCACGGAACAGACCATCGAGGGCCATGTCTCGCTCGATATGCGCTCGGTCAATGCTTCAAAGAATGGAAAGACTTTCGCTCTGCGCGTCCGGGGCGACTCGATGATCGACGCGCATATTCTCGATGGCGATATCGTGATTCTCGAGGACCGGAAGGACGTGCAGAACGGCGACATCGTCGCGGCGCTGATCGACGGGGAGACGACCTTGAAACGCTACGTGACGGAACATGGACGGCCGTATTTAAAAGCGGAGAACCCGATGTATCCGAATTTGGTCCCGGCCCGCGAACTGCGGATCCAGGGCGTGATGGTGTCGTTGGTACGGAAGCAGATGCCGGCAGCGCGTCGGAAACGCAGCTAAGCGCGTAAGTGTTCAGTTGAACATATCCACGGCTCATGCCAATTTTGCGGCATGCCGGCCAGCGACAAGATCATTCATCTTCGCCAACTTCTGGCGGAACGCTTTCCCAAACTTGGTGCACCGGCTGACGAACGTTTGGGGACTGGCGTGCCCAAGATGGATGCCGCGCTTGAGGGCGGCTTGCAGAAAAGCGCCATCACCGAGCTGACCAGTCCCAATCTCAGCGCAGGCAGCGCGCTTTTCATTCACGCGCTTTTGCAGAATGCGCATTGCCATGGATTTTTTCTCGCGCTCGTCGATGGCCGCGATTCGTTCGATCCGCAGACGGCCGGTCCGATTGTCTTGCGAAATCTTCTCTGGCTTCGTTGCGCGGCCGCCGCCGATGCGGTGAAAGCGGCCGATCTCCTTTTGCGCGATGGCAATTTCCCACTGGTCGTTCTCGATCTCGTCCTCAATCCGGCGGAAGAGCTGCGGAAAATTCCGCAAAGTAACTGGTATCGTTTGCAACGGCTGGTCGAATCCGCGCCGACGGCTTTTCTGGTTCTCACCCGCCAGAGCATCATCAGCAGCGCCCAGTTAAAATTGTCTCTCGCGAATGCCTGGCGCTTATCTGACCTGGAGGAAACCGACCTAACGAGTCGTTTGCAAATCCGGTTCGATCGGGTTCACGGCGGCCGAGAACTTAGCGCGAGGGCCGGTTGATGTTCGCCACGATTTATCTGCCGGATTTTTATTTGCAGGCGGCCCTGCGGCATCAGCCAGAGTTAGCGGGCAAGCCGGTCGCCTTGCTCGACGACCGGGAAAAGAAAGCGGTCCTTATTCAGTTGAATCGCAAAGCTGAAGAAGTTGGCGTCCGCAGCGGGATGACGCCAAGCCAGGGCCTGGCCCGCTCACTCGCTCTCGTTATCAAAGGGCGGAGCCGATCGCAGGAAAAATTGCTCGGGGAAATTCTGCTGCATTTTGCCGGAACGCTCTCCCCTTTTGTCGAAGCGACCGCGCCGGGAATCGCGACGGTGGAATTTACCGACCCAAGAAATCTCGGTCGGAAAGTTGCGCAGGTCGTCAGCCAGTTAACAGATTCTGAGATCGACGCTCGAGCGGGAATTGCGCCGACCGCAGACGCCAGCTTTCTCGCGGCGCACCTGGCTGAGCCGGTGCTCGAGATCGAGAATGCGACGGAATTTCTTTCCGCGTTGCCGCTCGAAGTGCTGGCGATCGATTGATCTAGCCGCCGGCAAAGTCGGGATATTTTTCGTGAAGCTGTTTCGCGACGCGATCCGCTTCCTCTTTTTTGCCGGCTTTCTGATACGCGAGCGCCGCCTTCTGCAAAGCGCGCGGGGTAATCGCCGGATCGTCGTAAAGCAGGGCGACGCCCATGAAAGCCTTCCCGGCTTCATCGAAATTCTGGCGTTCGACCTGCACGTCGCCGGCGAGCAATCTCGCTTCGGCATTCACCCTGCCCTCCGGTTGAAGGCTCATGATTTCTTCGGCAATTTTTTGCGCCTCATCCGGTTTGTGCGCGGAGATCTTCGCGGCGCCAAGAGCGAGCAAAGTCTTCGCCTTGGCCGCGGGATCGGTCGCGACCTGCAAATATTTTTCGTAAGCCGCTTCCGCCCCGGCAAAGTCCTTCAGCTTGGTTTGGGCATCGGCCAGGTAAAACCAGAAATCCGGTTTCACGTTCGCGAGATTGTCGCTCTTCCCGAGCAGCGCCAGATATTTCGCCGCCGCCGCGAAATTCTTGTCGTTGTAGTACTGAAGCCCAAGCCATTCCAAAATCTCCGCCGGAACTTTCGCATCGGAATTGGTGGCGAAGAACGCGTCTACTTCGCGCGTGAGAGCGGGCCGGTCTTTCAAATAAAAAAATGACGAGACGATGCGGACCGTCGCGAGATTGTAATACTGCTCCTTGTTGAGCTGGCGCGCGGCGTCGAGCGGAGCGAGCGCGCCTTGGTAGTTCTTCGCTTCGAACGCAGCCTTGCCGATGTAATAATTTGCCTGGGCCGCGACGGAGCTCTTCGGAAATTCCTTCAGCAATTGCCGGAACGCGTCGGACATTCCTTTCGCGTCTTCCTTCTGACCGAGAATAAGCGCCTTTTGCTGGAGCGCCGCTTCGCGTTCCTTGGCGACCGGATACTTCGTCAGCAACATGTTTAAATCGTCGAGCGCGGCGTCGTAGCTTTTGTTGGCCTGGTTTGCGATCGCGCGCTGCGTGAGCACCGACGGCATCTGCGGACTATCGGGAAACGCTTTTACGAAATACCCGAAAGCATCGATGATGTTGACGTTGTCCTTCAATTGCACGTAGCACCATCCGAGTTTGTAACCGGCCTCGGCCCGCAGTTTCGGCGAGAGATGCGAATCCCGGAGCTCCGCGTAAATCGGCGCGGCCTCGGCGAACTTCTGTTCCTTGTAATAATGCTCGGCCTTGAGCAGCTTCGCCTGGTCGGCCCGTTCCGGCGCGGGATTTGAGGCGACGTAGGCATCGATCTCGTCGAGCAACGTCGGCCCATTGGTGTTGTAAAAATTAATCAGCCGCTGGTATTGCGCGTCCTTCGCTTCCTCCTTGCTCGGATATTTGTCGATGAGTTGCCGGTAAATCTCGTCGGCTTCCTTCGTGTGCCCGAGCTGCCGATGACTGTTCCCGACGATCAACATCATCTCGGGTCGCACTTCCTCCGGAATTTCTTTTTCGCCGCGCTTGTATTCGGCGATCACCTTATCGTAGGCGCCGGATTGATATTGGAGCCGCAACAATCCGACCTCCGCGATCGCGCGCCATTTTCCCGCCTCCGGCAACGACCGGCCTTTCTGCAATAAACTCAGCGCCTTTTCCGCCATCGCTTTGTCGGTCTTGCCCTTCTCGGTTTGCTGGAGATCGACCGCGACCATTCCGGCGCGAACCGTCGCTTCGGCTTTCAACGCCGGCTTCGATGTTTCGCCGGCGAGCGCTTCGTAATTGCGGAGCGCGTCCTGTTTGCGCCCGCGCGCGAGCGCGATCGTTCCCGCCGCCATTCGCGCATCTTCGCGGAACGGGTTCGGGTTCTTTGTCTCCGCGACCTGTTGGTAAAGATTTTGCGCTTCGTCCTTGCGATCGACGTTCTCCAGGCAGCGCGCTTCAAAGTACCGCGCCGAAAGCGCGAGCGCCGGTTCCTTCGATTTTGCGGCGGCTTTGTGAAAGAGCGAAAGCGCGCCTCCATAATCTTTCAGCGTGAACAGAATTTCCGCGATGCCGTACGCAGCCGGTCCGGCAAATTCGCTGTCGCCATAATTATCCAGGACGCCTTGGAAACTCGTCCGCGCGGCGCCAGTCTTATTCAGGGCCCGGTAACATTCGGCGAGATAAAAATAAGCGCTGGCCCGGCCGGTTGCGCCGGGATATTGCCCGAGAAATTTCTCGTACTCCGGCGCAGCCAGGTCGAAGAGTTTGCGCGAGAAGAGCCCATTTGCGTAATCGAGCTGCCGCCGATCGGCGCCTTCCGTGTCCGTCGTTGGAGCGTCGGAATTATTTTCGTTCGTGGTCGGCTCGGGCGGACTGCGTCGCGGTTTGGCAGAGGGGACCGGGGTATCGAATGGAACTGCTTTCGGCGTCGGTGGCTCATTCACCGGCTGGGCCCGTCGAACTTCCGGCGTTCGTTGTTGCGAGAGAGCAAGCGGAACCGTCGCCAAAATCAGCGCTGCTTGCACGAGGCAAACGGCGCCTCGCCGCGCCCTCATTTTGCCGTGGCGAATGCGACGTTCGTCACGCCCGCTTCGCTGCAAATATTCAAGACCCCGACGATGTATTTGTAAGCGCCGCTCTCATCGCCCCGAATAACGACGGCCTGGTCCGGATACAGCTGGACCAGATTCTTCATCATATCGCTCAGCTCGGTCGTGCTCAGCGTCCGTCGATTCACCACCACATTTCCGTCCGCCTTCACATTGACGACCACGTCGCCCATCGTCGCTGTTTTCTCTTTCGCCGACGAAGCCTTCGGCACTTTCACGTCCAGCTCGTTCTCACTCCGCGCCGCGTTGAAGGTAAGAAGAAAGAAAATGAGCAGCAGCAACAGCACATCGACCAGCGGCGCGAGCTGAATGCCGGGATGCTGCGGCGTCGCGTGCTTCCGGAGGTTCATTAAAATTCGTCTTCGAGCAGGACCGGCGTGCGTTCCGGCATTCGCTTCGCGTACTGGAGAGAGAGCAGCGCCAGAATGTGAGTAACGGCGGATTCCAGCTCGGAGATGATCCGGTTCACGCGACCGCGGAAATAGGCGTAGCAAATCATCGCCGGAATGCCGATCGCGAGACCGGCCGCGGTGTTGATCAACGCCTGGCTGACGCCGCTCGACAAAAGCGCGTAGCGTTGCGTTCCCAAATCTCCGCCCAGCGCGCCGAACGATCGGATGATGCCGAAGACGGTCCCGAGCAATCCGAGCATCGGCGCGATCATGCCGATATCGGCGAGGTAAATCACCCGGTTGTTCAAGGCCGAGGCGACTCGCGTTCCCTCGGTCTCCGCGATTTCGCGGACCTGCGCGAATTCCGCGGCCGGATTTTTCGTGGTGAAATCGAGGACCTTTTGCACGACGCGCGCGATCGCTTCGCCATGACGATTGGAAACGGCCAGCAATCCCAGGTAATCGCGTTTCCGCAAAAGCGCGTCCGCCGTTGCCATGAATCCGCTCGAGACCACCGAGCCCCGCCGAATGGTGAGCAGATAAGTGATCACGAGCATGACGAAGATGATCGAGAGAGCGAGAAGCGCTCCCATGACCGGGCCCGCGGCGATCAGGGTATCGAGGACCGATTTCGTCCTGGGCAAATCGGGAAGTTGCGGCGCCGGGGTTTGGGCCAGGACGAAGGCGCCCGCGAACAGCGAGAAATTATTCATGCCGGAAGTGCCGTTACGATAGGCAGCGAGGTTAAGAGTTGCAAATGACCGTCAGACGAGAGACGGCCCTTGGCCCGCTCTTGTTCAAAGAAATCTTTCGTCGGCGGGGCGCCGGTCGATTGCCAATCTTGCCGGTGCATCGTAATATGTTCCGTGCAACGCGAAGCATTTCCCCACGGGCAAATACACCCTCCAATTATGCCTGTGCTTCGCATCTCCAAATTTCCGCGGCGGCTCGCGTTCTCACTTTTGTTTTTCGCCGCCGGGCTGGGTATCTTGCAACTGAGCGTGGAAACCATATTCGGTTTCCCAAGCACCGGCAGTTCGGGCGCCTTAATCCACCGGTCGACAACGTTACTGCCTGGCGGCAAGGTGCTGGCCGCAGGAGGGGCAATAAAGAGTGCCTGTTGTCCCACCGTAGCGAGCGCCTCGCTGTACGATCCGGCAACCGGAAGTTGGACGGGGACCGCGAGTATGGCAGATGCGCGCGAGCTGCACACGGCGACGTTGCTGCCAAACGGGAAGGTGCTGGTGGCGGGAGGCGCGTCTTCAACCATAAATGGCCGCGATAAGCGTCTCGCGAGCGCCGAGCTCTACGATCCTGCGAGTGGGACTTGGGCAGCGACGGGGAGCCTCGCAACTGCGCGTTTTGCTCACACGGCGACGTTGCTGCCGAACGGAAAAGTCCTGGTAGCGGGAGGAGCCGTCGGAGTCGACAATAACACCACCGCTATCGCAAGCGGGGAGCTGTACGATCCAGCGACGGGGACTTGGACGGCGACCGGCAGCATGGCGACCGCACGCGCCTATCACACGGCAACGTTGTTAGGCAACGGCAAGGTTCTGGTCGCAGGAGGAACCAACTATGTAGTCGCACCCAACACAACCTATTTCGCGAGCGCCGAGCTGTACGATCCGGCGACCGGCAGTTGGACGACGACGGGCGTTCTCACTGACTCACGATACCTCCACACCGCGACCTTGTTGAACAATGGCAAGGTGCTTGTCGCCGGAGGATTCAACGGTATCGATCTCGCGAGCGCGGAACTGTATGATCCGGCCACTGGGAGTTGGACTGCCACCGGCCTTCTCAGCGACGCACGCGAGGAGCACACCGCAACCTTGTTAAACAATGGCAAGGTGTTCGTGGCAGGGGGATTTGACGGTAATGGGGGATCTCCTGGCGTCTTTCTCACGAGCGCGCAGCTCTACGATCCGGCGACCGGGAGTTGGGCCGACACTTTCGGCAGCCTCGCTCAGGGTCGGGCCGGTCATACGGCGACGCGGCTACTCGATGGTAAGGTACTGATCGCTAACGGACGGAAAGATAACAACGGCTCACTCGAATCATACCTCCCGACGTGCGAGCTTTACGACCCGTCGGCGATGCCAACTCCAACACCGACGGCCACCGCCACGCCAACCTCGACGCCGACTTCCACCCCTACCCCAACGCCCGCGACATCGTTAAACATCTCCACGCGGGCGCGCGTCCAGACGGGCGACAACGTCATGATCGGGGGTTTCATTGTGACCGGCAACGCTTCCAAGAAGGTAATCGTTCGAGCCATTGGCCCCTCCCTGGCGAAATCCGGCCTGTCTGGCGTGCTCGCCGATCCGGTGCTGGAGCTGCGTGGCCCCGATGGTTCCTTGATTTTGTCGAATGACAACTGGCGCGAAAATCCCGACCAGGCGCTCCTTATCCAAGCCAGCGGGATTCCGCCGCAGGATGACCTCGAATCGGCGATCGTCGCAACGCTGCCTCCGGCTGGCTACAGCGCGGTGGTAAAAGGCAAATCGAACGGGACGGGGGTGGGCGTGGTGGAAATATACGATTTGGATCAAAGCGCCGATGCAAAGCTCGCGAACCTAAGCACGCGCGCGTTTATCGAGACCGGTGACAACGTCGTGATCGCCGGATTCATTCTCGGCGGAGCGGACGGCAGTCCGCAGATGATCGTGCGGGCGATGGGACCTTCGCTGGCGCCTCTGGGTGTTAGCAACGTCCTGGCCGATCCAACCCTCGAACTTCGAGACGGCAATGGCGCCCTGGTCGCATTCAACGACAATTGGCAGGATGATCCGTCTCAAGCCGCCCAACTGAGGGCGGCCGGGTTCGCACCGCGAAATGATTTGGAATCAGCGATTGCAATGAAATTGCCGCCCGGGACCTACACCGCGATTGTCGCGGGGAAAAACGGCGGCACGGGAGTTGGGATGGCTGAAATCTACAATCTGCAGTAATCCAGTCTTCGCGGAACTTTACCAGTTGCCGAAAGCGATGGCTCGGTTGCCGCGAATCACGCGATGTGGTTCAAACAAACTTCTGGGCGCTCCCATTTCAAACAAACCGAGGTAACGCCATTGACCCGCAGATTCCTGGGGCGCCGGATCTTCTTTAATTTCGAGACTCACGCCGTCCCGCGACCGCTGATTAGTTACTCCGGAATCCCTCTGAGCTGATGATTATGTCCGGCCTCGGCATCGTGAACAGCGTCTGGATCCACCGCAAAGAAATCGTCGAACGGTAGCGCTCTCCGTCTTGCCTGTGACTCGACGACATTTCTAAAAATTCTGTTCTCAAAGTGTTCTCAAACTGTTTCTTTAGACTGCCATCCGCGGCTGCGCTACATCGGCCGCCGTGAAACTCTCCCTTCCGCTCCTATCATTCACTTTCTTAACGGCTGTTTGCTCGCTCGCGATAACGCACACGGTTTTCGCCCAATCCTCCTTACTCGAAGCAAATCGCAATCTTCGCAGTAATGGCCCGCCCGCTTCGCCGCCCGGAGCGCAAAGAGAGCGCCGGTTGGCCGTCGAGGAGATTGCTTCCATCGATCTTGGCAACAATCAATCGGTAACGGCAATCTGCCACAAAGGCAGTTTCGACCGAGTTGGATTGCGCCACGATCAGACGATCGACATTACGGTCCAATATTCCGCCGCCGATGCCGGCCAAGGGATCGCCGTGGAGGCGTTGGATGGCGGTGCGATTGTCGCACCGGCAAAAAACTTAATCGTCGCCGCCGACGGTACGATTCATTTCAAATTTCGCGCCGGCCACCAACCGGGCGTGTACCAGATCGCGCTCCGGAATGGAGGCAAGGAGTGGGGACTTCAGTTCTGGGTGCGCGATGAAGAACACCCGCAGAACAATCCGCGCGTCCTGAATTCGGGGAATTGAGGACAAGGAATATGGACTTTTCTTTCCCTCTCACGATCTCTCCGCGCCTCGGCCTTCTTCTGTTGGCGATTTCTCTGGCGTTCCTTCCGGGCTCCCTTCGCGCGCAAATGGGGAATGACAATCCCACCGGCATTTCGGGTGCTTACAATGGCAACGTCAATACGGCCGGTTCGTACGACCCCTACACGGGTAATGCGACCCGCTCTGTGACTGATATTACGGTTGCGGGCGCGGTAGGAGCTTACCCACTCGCCTTCACTCGCACGATGAACAGCCGCTATACTGTAGGAGCCGGCACATGGGAAATGGGCACAGCTGGAAGCTGGCGTCATAATTATCAGTGGAGCATCAAACCCACCTACCTCGACAGTTATAATGCTGGCATCCTTCCCGTCACCTACACGGTTGATTATCCCGATGGCAGACGTGTTAGTTTCAGTGCCATGGCCGGCGATAGCGCGTTTCGCGGAGGACTCGGCATCTCGGATCGGTTTCAGCAAATGCAGAGCGAAGGAGATCCAAATGTCTATCTGCTTTTGCCCGACGGCGGGAAGATCTGGTTTGAAGTGTCGATCGATCGCGAACAGTTGTGGGACGGCGGGCCAACGCGGTCCAGTTTCTCATACAGTTTCATGGGAATCATTGATCCCTACGGGCAAACGACGACGGTGAGCTATCCAGCGGATGGAAGCATGACTATCACCGAGCCGGCCGGCCGCTGGCTGAAGCTCTTCTACATCACTACGCCCTGGATGGGGGATACGGTTCTTGTCAACGTCCAGGCGAGTGATGGGCGCTCGGTCGTCTACAACTACGGTCCCTATCAGCCTGCCGGCGCCACAACCTACAGTTATCTCGGCAACGTCCAGTACCTCGATACGAACGGCGCGTCGTACGCCCAGGCGATTTATGCCTATCAGCCGAGCAACACGGATGCTAACGGTCGGCCCCTGATCTATTGGGCGATCGATCCCATGTATACCGGACCAATGTGGGCTATCAGTTATTTCTTTGTGCCGGGTTCTGCGGGTGGCGTTTATGGTCAACTCCAGAGCGAGAACTACCTCGACCCATTTACCGGGACGCCCGGACAGGCTGTGTCGAGTCTATCTCAGAACGGCAATACCCGGACTGAGACACGGGGGGACGGACCTTCGCGCACCTTTAATTATAACGGTGGCAAGCTGGTCAACTACACGGACTTTAGAGGACACACTTCTTACATTCCTACGATGGCAACGGATTCGTCGCCGGGTTTACCGACGCGCGAAATCACGTCACGACTACTTCACGCGATAGTATCATCGGGGCTGTCGGCACGTTGACCCATCCGGACGACGAGCATTCCTATCAAGGTTACGCCTATTGGTACAGAGATGGCGCGCCGTATTTCGCGCAAAGCCGCCGCGACGAGCGCGGCAATTACACTAATTTTACCCGCGATCCAAACACGTTCAGGCCGACTCGGATTGATTATCCAAACGGCGCTTACGAAGAGTTCGTTTATGACGACTTTGGGCAGGTGCTAAGTCATACTAAGAGCGCCGGAGGAAGTACTGGAACTGCCACCGAGACGTTTACGTTCGACGCACGTCAACGTCTGGAAACATATATTCCGCCAGCAACGCCCAGCGATCCAAGTCCAAGCAATCATCCGACGCACTATTACTACTACGGGCCTGGACCGAACTTTGACCGACTTCAGTCTGTCGTGGACCCACGTGGTAACACCACATCATACGACTACAACCCGCGTGGGCAGGTCACCAAGGTTACGCATCAAAGCGATGGCTCGTTTGTCCAAATGGGTTACAACGTGGATGGGACCTTAGCCTGGACCGCCGATGAAAACCATCCCGCAGCCTCCACCGACGTAAACCAACGGACGCGCTACGCTTACGACAATTACAAACGCGTCGTCAGCGTTACGAATCCGGCGAGCGAAACCACGAACATAAGCTACGCTCCGTCCAACAACACCGGAAGCTATTCACATACGACGGCGTCAGTTTTCCGATTGACTTCTCCGTTGTTGAAAAAGACTGACTTCAACTATGACGAAAATTTCCGGCGGACGATGGTGCGCAAAGGAGTCGAAAGTGTGGATGACGACGGGGGCACTTATTTTGATTACGATGAGGTCGGCAACCTTGCCTGGGATCAGGACCCACGGCAGCACACGACTACTTTCGGTTACGACAACCGCGACCGGCGGACGAGCGCGACCAACCCACTCCCATTTAACAATGAGATCACGCGGTGGGAATATGACTCGGTCAGCAACCTGACCCGCGAGACCCGCCCCGATCAATCATATCGGAGCATAGGCTACGACTCCATGAACCGCGTCATCGACACTTATGGCTTTGCGAGTGAACACACTCACTATGATCGCGATCTGGCAGGGAATGTCTGGTAGATGATTGACGCCAAGAACGCGGCTTACGGTTTTGCCTACGATCAACGCAACCGCAAGACGAGCGAAACTTACCCGATCGACGCCACCGGTCTGCCGCGGACTGCGGAATTCACGTACGACGAGGCCGGCAATGTGATTCGCTACAAAAGCCCCGTCGATCACAATAAGTATTTCAGTTATGATTCCCGCAATCGAGAACGCGACACCTGGTGGGACTGGAGTGCACGCTCAATTCATAAAGAGTTCGATGCGGCCAGCCGTCTAATCAGCGTCGTGACCAACGGTGGCGAGACGAGCGTGGCGTTTTACTACGATGATGCTAATCGCAAGGTATGGGAAGACCAGACCGTGGCCGGACAGCCGACCCGCTGGGTAAATACGCCGCGCGACGCTGACGGTAACCGAGCATTGGTACAATCGGGCGGCTACTACTTCTCTTACGAGTATAGTCAGCGCAACCAGCTTTCCATAATCCGGGATGGCTCAAACAGCCCGGTGTGCGAGTTCACTTATGATCCAAGTGGGAACATGACTCAGCGGCGGATAGCCTGGTTCTACAGCAGTCCGAGCAACTTCGAGTATGACGAATTGAACCGGATGACGATGCACGAAGATGGCGTTAACGGCGGGATTTATGCGCGCAGCCACTATCAGTACGATAATATTGGCCGGGAACAGGCGGTTTGGCGGGACGAGGATGGTAGCCAAGGCGACCTTTTCAGCTACAGTGCGAACAATCAATTGACCGGGGCAAACTACAAGGCGGACTGGGTGTGGGAAGGCCAAGCCCACAACCCGGCGCGGA